>ERZ889217.99-NODE-99-length-54630-cov-11.850792_pt1 | contig 54630 bp, 64 predicted proteins | sample MGYA00521098_ERZ889217 | MGnify/ENA primary metagenome ERZ889217 (study PRJEB32303, sample SAMEA104408613) | aquatic metagenome | biome: Brackish water; feature: Pelagic; material: water | place: Baltic Sea | collected 2014-06-10T22:04:00 | depth 2,362 m ... | reverse complement strand
TCGGGAAGTTTTTCCACCGCCTGCGGAAAATCTCGGAAGTGGTCGATGCCCGCGGGGATCGCGCCTCGGAAAGTGCCGAGCTTCACCTCATAGTCGTTGCGCGTATCGAGAAGCGCGATGTCGCGGCCTTCGTCGAGCCATTGCTTGAGCGTGGCGGCGTCGAGCTTGGGCGAGGTGCGCACACCCGGACGGATGCCTGCGACTCCAAAGGCGATGATTTCTTTTTTGATCCGCACCAACATTCGGGTGAAGGGTTGTTCGGCGCTCTCGCTGAATTTTGGAGCCAACCCGCCAAGGCCCGGAACGGCGCGGAGTTCCGCAACCAAGTCCTCGACCTCCGCCGCACCCCCGGCGACGAACAAATTCACGCCCTCGGTGCTCAGCAGGATCGTGCCTTTCAGTCTCCTCGCCTTGCAAAAATCAATCAGGCGCGTGCGCAGCAGCTTGAGGTCCGAGAGCTCAGCGAAGCAGTAGGCGGCGATGTTGGTGACGGGGTCGGTGGACATTTTCAAATGTGATGGATCGTGGATTCGGGAAATACCCGGCTTGACCGTCCGAGACGGCACATGACAGGATTCGCCTCGTTCAAAAAACCCTTACCTACCGTGGACATCAAAGAAATTCGCACACTTATCGACCTCATGAAGAAGAACGGCGTCGCCGTCTTCAAAATGGAACGGGAGGGATTCAAAATCACCCTCAAAACCTCGGAGGCCACGGTCTCCCACTCGGTCGTCACCTCCCAGCCGATGGTTACCTACAGCGGACCAGCAGCCCAGCACGCCTCCGCGCCGGCGGCTGCACCGGCTGCATCGGCTCCAGCACCTGCTGCGGCCCCAGCGGCCTCGGGCGGCATCGAAATCAAATCCCCCATGGTGGGCACCTTCTATTCCTCCCCCTCGCCAGACTCTCCGACCTTCGTCTCAGTTGGCCAAGAAATCACTCCCGACACGGTCATTTGCATCATCGAAGCCATGAAAGTGATGAATGAAGTCAAGGCCGAGGTCGCCGGAACGGTCACCGAAATTTGCGCCGATAACGGCAAGCCCGTTCAATTCGGCCAAGTGATGTTCCGTTTGAAATAATCCCCTTCGGCCTCCCGCCATGTTCAAAAAAATCCTGATCGCCAACCGGGGCGAGATCGCACTGCGCATCATCCGGGCCTGCAAGGAACTCGGTGTTCAATCGGTCGCCATCTACTCCGAGCCCGATATCCACAGTCTGCATGTCCAACTCGCCGACGAGGCGATTTGCATCGGGCCCGCCCCCAGCAACGAGAGCTATCTCAAAATCGACCGCATCATCAGTGCGGCCGAGATCGCCGATGTGGACGCCATCCATCCCGGCTATGGATTCCTCGCCGAGAACGCCCATTTCGCGGAGGTCTGCGCGAGCTGCAATGTGAAATTCATCGGCCCCACGCCGAATGCGATTCGTTTGATGGGCGATAAAAATTCCGCCCGCGACAGCGCCCGCAAGGCCGGTGTGCCCATTTCCCCCGGCAGCGATGGCACCGTGGATACCGAAGACGAGGCGCTCAAGATCGCCCGCAAGATCGGCTTCCCCGTCATGATTAAAGCGGTCGCCGGCGGCGGTGGGCGCGGGATGCGCATCGCGCACAACGACTCGAGCCTCATCCAAGGCTACCACGCCGCCCGCATGGAAGCCGACAAGGCTTTCGGCAACGGCGCCGTCTACATCGAGAAGTTCATCGTCAACCCGCACCACATCGAATTTCAGGTCTTTGGCGACGAGCACGGCCGCGTCGTTCATCTCGGCGAGCGCGATTGCTCGCTCCAGCGCCGCAACCAAAAGATCGTTGAAGAGTGCCCCTCGCCGCTCATGTCCGAGGAACTCCGCAAGCGCATGGGCGACGCCTCGATCAAACTCTGCGAAAGCGTCGGCTACACGAATGCCGGCACGATCGAATACCTCGTGGATGACGACGGGAATTTCTACTTCATGGAAATGAACACCCGCATCCAGGTGGAGCACCCCATCACCGAGGAGGTCTATGGATGCGATCTCGTGAAGCAGCAAATCCAGGTCGCGGCTGGCGAGCATCTCGGCAAGCATGTGTTGGAAGCCCGCCCGCGCGGTCACGCCATGGAGTGCCGCATCAACGCCGAGGATCCCGAAAAAAATTTCATGCCCTGCCCCGGCAACATCGAACTCTACTACGCTCCCGGCGGCCGCGGGGTTCGCATCGATTCCCACGCCTACGCCGGCTACCCGATCCCGCCGAACTACGACTCGATGATCGCCAAGGTCATCGCCACCGCTTCAAGTCGCTCCGCCTGCATCAGCCGCATGTCTCGAGCTCTCAGCGAATACATGATCACCGGCATCAAGACGACGATCCCGTTCCAGCAGGCGATCATGCAAAATTCGTCCTTCCGCGAGGGCAAATACCACACCGGCTTCGTCGAGCAGCTCCTGCGCGACGGCGTGCCGATAATCCGGTAGAAAGAATCGGGGGGAGGAAAACCTCCCATCAGCTTTGCGTTGCCGCATCGGCCTGTCAGGCTGGGCCCATGCGAGATGGCGTTCAGACGAGTTTTTTAATCCCGGCCTACAACGAGCAGGCGTTGGTGGGCCGCGCCATTTCCTCGATTCACGAATCCGCCTCGCTCTGTGGACTCCAGCGCTACGAGATCATCGTCTGCGACAATGATTCGACCGATCGCACGGCAGAGATCGCCATCGCTGCGGGAGCGCGTGTCATCCACGAGCCTCACCGCCAGATCGCCCGGGCGCGCAACGCCGCAGCGCAAGCCTCGACGGGAGCGCGCCTGGTTTGGCTCGATGCCGATGCGACCCTGCCGCCAGAAGTCCTCTGTGGAACGATAGAGGCGTTCGATACGGGGAAATTTTGCGGCGGAGGTGCCCAAGTGGAGTTGGAGGGCGAGGATTTGGATTGGGGGCCGCGCTGCGCGATCGCGACATGGAACTGGGTGGCGCGGACTTTCCACCTCGCCGCCGGGTCCTATTTTTTCTCCACGCGGGAGGCGTGGTCAGAAACCGGCGGCTTCGACGAACGCGTTTATGCCGCCGAGGAAATTGGATTCGCGCGCGCCCTGAAACGCTGGGGCAAAAAACACAGTCTTGGATTCTGCGTTATCGAATCCCCTGTCCCCTCCTCCGCCCGGAAAATCCAGCAGTTCACTGTGCGCCAAACCCTCTGGCAAATGGCCGTCTGCGCCTGGCCCGGCAATCTCGGTCGGCGCGACCGCTGCGCCTATTGGTATGAAAGGCCGGGAACCAGCGGAGACTGATCAAGGCGCGGGGTTCAATTCCCCAAGAGGGAGGATTTCAGGTCGCTGGCGACGGGATCCGATCCGAACCACAGGCTGAGAAAGGCCTTTTGAAAATCCCGCCCGGCGATCGTTCCTTTCAGCGTGCCTTGGTCATAGACGAGCGTGTCGGTTCCGACGATTTGCACCATTTGCACACCACCTTGCTGGAGTGAACCAAACATTCCCACGAAGGCATCGCGATCCTTGGCATAGCCGGGATAGGTGTAGGTGACACTGTTCGCGAACTGGCTGGACCATGCCTTGGCCACATCGGAGGCTCCGACCGCGCGCAGGAAGGTGAAGGAAAATTGCATCGGCCCGGGCGAGGCCAGCACGGCGGCCTCCGAGCGGAGGGGCACCGGCGTGTAGAAAGCCGCGACATAGATTTTGATCGGGACCAGGAGCAGGGAGAAAGTCCGGAGACCCGCACCATTGAGCGCGAGGTTTTGGCCGGAGACCTGGGCGGCGGGAGGGACGACCACCCCTTGAATCTCGAGAGCCCGAGAGAATGGCAGCACCAAAAAAAGCGCGAGGAGGAGTGCGGCGGTTTGTTTCATCGAAAAAACTCAGCGGCGGGAGCCGATGAAAAGCCGAAGGATATACCAGAACATCAACGCGACGCCGGCGAAGAGTTGGATCGCCGCCGCGAGGTCGGCATTCTCCGGGTAGTCACGCATCACGGCCGAAGTCGTGTGAAGAATTGATCCCCCAGCCAGCAAAACCATCGCGACCGAAAACCATGTGCCGAGATCGAATTTGAAGAGCACCGCACAAATGATCGCCCCGATTGCGAAGAGACCGCCCCAGACAAGAAAGGTGCGGAGGAACGAGAAGTCCTTGCGCGTAACCACCACCACGCCGGTCAGGAGAAAGAACCCGCCGAGCGTCGCCTGAGCCGCGCTGGCAATCGTGCCGGGCGCGGATTGATTCGCCACATCCAGGAGCGGCACGGTGATCACGGCCTGTAGCCCGACATACAAGACCAAGCCGAGATATTGAAGGGGGCGAGACACGCTCGGCTGGGCCAGAAAAGTAGCCAGCCACGAAAGGAGCATGAAGCCGCCAAGGACCAGCAGCCAATTCACACTCGAGAAAGCCCCGACGAGAGAATCCGCAATGCCGCTTTGGAAAAGCGCCACCTCGATCCCCACGAAAAGCACAATCGCCAAGGCGAGGTGGGAATAGGTGCGAACAAGGAACGAGCCACGGGCTTCGGCTGGCAACTCGGCGACCGACATGGAGTAGGGAGAATTCATATCGCCGAAATTTGCTCGGATCGGCGATGGCCCTCAACACAAATCTCTGTCGTTTTCCTGACAGAAACTCGGGCGGATATTTTCCTTTGGCTTGTCATCGAGCGGGGCTGTAATGGCGCCGCAATGACCGATGCCGAAGCCTACATCGCCCTGAACATGGTTCCAAAAATCGGCCCGATCCGCGTGCGGCGTTTGCTGGAGGCGATAGGCTCTCCGGTTGGCGTTCTCAGTGCCACCAAGGATCGCCTTTTGTCCGTTCAAGGCATCGGCCCCGATACCGCAGAATCGATCCGCTCGTGGGAATCTCATGTGGATCTCTCGGGCGAACTGACTCTCATCCGGGATTTCGGCGCCAAGGCGCTCACGCCCGCGTCGCCTGACTATCCCGCCCTGCTCCGCGAAATCCACGACCCGCCGACCGTGCTCTACATCCTGGGAGACATTCTGGAGCGCGACCGCCACGCGATCGGAGTGATCGGCACGCGCAAGCCAAGCCACTACGCGAGCGATTGCGCCAAGAAACTTTCCTACCAACTCGCCTACGCCGGCGTCACCGTCGTGAGTGGCCTCGCGCGAGGCATCGACACCGCCGCGCACCAAGCCGCCCTCGCGGCGAAGGGCCGGACGATCGCCGTGCTCGGGAGTGGATTGCTCGAGCTCTACCCCCCGGAAAACAAAACCCTCGCCGAAAAAATCGCCACCAGCGGCGCCGTCATCACCGAGTTTTCGATGCGAGTGAAAGCGGATCGCCAAACTTTTCCCATGCGGAATCGCATTATTTCAGGATGTTCCTTCGGCGTTCTCGTGATCGAGGCTGGCGCGACCAGCGGCGCACTCATTAGCGCCAATCAGGCTGGCGAGCAGGGCCGATCGATCTATGCCGTGCCGGGACGAATCGACAATCCCAATGCCATCGGCTCAAACCGCCTCATCCAACAAGGCGCGAAACTGGTGACCGGCGCCGAAGACATCCTCGACGACATGGGCATTCTTTTTGCCGAGAAACCCCAACTCGTTCCCGCTCGCGCGCCGGAGCTTTCAGGAAACGAGCAACAGGTTCACGCCGCTCTCGGAGACGACGAGGCACACATCGACACGATCATCGAGCGCTCGGGACTTCCCAGCCACACGGTTTCTTCGACGCTTTTTGCGCTGGAGTTGAAGAAACTCGTGCGCCAAAGGCCCGGCAGCCATTTCGTAAAAATTTCCTGAGCAAAAACTCAGGGCGTGCCCTGCATGGCGGCTCCCATGGCTCCAGCACCTTCCCAGGATTGGGGGCGATTCCATGGCAGCGTGCCTTCCGCGTGAGCGGCGCTTTTTTCATCGAGTGCACACCCTCCCAGTAAGAGAGCGGCGGCTAAAATCAGGAGGCTAGTTCGCAACATATTCGGTCACCACATAATCGCCGGGTTGAATGCTGAGGCCGTTGACAAGGCTTCCAGGAATGATATCCGCGATGGACGAGGCGGGTTCGACCGAAGTGATGCGAACCCGACCGATCCGGGTATTCCCACGCTTCACGAGAAGTTCGGTATTGCTCGCGACTCCGCTTTTGTCGCCAATATTGAGCACCACGAAATTCCACGCCTCGTTGACAGCAAGGATTCGGCCGGAGAGGTCGTTGGATTTTCGGATGCGCTTTATCTCAGTGAGTTTGGACTCGAGATCATTGGCCTTGGTCTGAATGGATGCAATCTGGGTATTTAGCTGGGCTTCCACTGCCTCAAGTTCCTTCACGCGATTTTGGCTTTCCTCGAGGTTAGCACGAAGCGGCTCATCTTTCAGAGTCGTGATCTCCTGATTGAGCTTCTCGCCCTCCGTCTTCAAATCCGCGACTTGGCCCTTCAGCATTTCATTCTCGGTATTGATCGTGTTTTGCTGAGTTTTCGCTAATTCCAGGTCGGATTGCTTGGCCTCAACTTCCGCCTTGAGCTTGGCGACTTCGGCTTGGGAGTTTTCGTTTTTAGCAGTCCATTCGGCAACCAACTTCTGGCTCTCGGCCAGTTTCCCGTTGGTTTCCTCGAGCGATTTTTTGGTGGCAAGCACCTCGGCTTGGGTTGTCGCGAGATCGGCCTTTGTCTGAACCAAGGTGTTTCTATTAAGAAACCCTAGTAAGGCTGTTATCGCGGCCAGTGCGATTGTCGCGATGGTGAGGATTTTTGCCATTAAAGTGGAGGAAATTACTGGGCGGGTTTTAGTGAGCGCGAATCAAAGGAGCAAGCGGGAATTTGAATTTCATAGGGGTGGAGAGAAAATAAACTGGCGCATCGCTCATTCACCCAAATCCTCGTCATCGGCCGAGGCGCCTTTTTTGTAGGTGAGGCCGCGGAGTTTTCCTTCGATGAAGGCATCGATGTCGCCATCCATGACGGCTTGGATGTCACTGGTTTGCACACCGGTGCGGAGGTCCTTCACCATCTGGTAGGGCTGGAAGACATAGCTGCGAATCTGGTTGCCCCAGGCCACATCGCCCTTCTCGCCGTATTGGCGGTCGATCTCGGCGCGCTTTTTGTCGTTTTCGATTTGGAAAAGTTTTGCCTTGAGCATCTGGAGGGCCAACTCGCGGTTGCGGCCCTGGCTGCGCTCGGCCTGACAGGCGACCACAATGCCACTGGGAATGTGCGTGAGCCGCACGGCCGTTTCGACCTTGTTCACATTCTGACCGCCTTTGCCGCCAGCGCGGAAGGTGTCGAGCTTGATGTCGGCTTCGTTGACCTCGATCGGGACATCCTCGATCTCGGGAACCACATCGAGGCCAGCGAAGGATGTGTGGCGGCGCTTGTTCGAGTCGAAAGGAGAAATACGCACGAGGCGGTGGACGCCGCGCTCGGTCTGCAGGTAGCCATAAGCATTCTCGCCGGTGACATGGAGCGTGGCGGACTTGATGCCCGCCTCGTCGCCGAGCTGGATGTCAGTGATCGCAAACTTCAGCCCGTGGCGCTCCATCCAGCGTTGATACATCCGCAAGAGCATGTCGGCCCAGTCGCACGACTCCGTGCCGCCCGCGCCGGCGTTGATCGAAAGGAACGCCGAGCAGCCGTCATACTCACCCGAAAGCAGGGCCGTGATCTCGAATTTATCGAGGTCCTTGGAAATCGCTTCAAACTCCGCGAGCACCTCGGCCTCAGCCGTGGCGCGGTTTTCAGGGGACTCCTCGGCGGCGAGTTCCCGAAGCACATCGAGGTCCGCCGCACGCGACTCGAGCGCCTGCATCGGCTGGATTTTCCCACGAAGCGAGGAAACCTCGGCGACATCGCGCTGGGCTCGCTCGCGATTATCCCAGAAATCCGGCGCGGACATTTTTGCCTCGATTTCGGTGAGGCGTTGGGTCAGGGCCGGCAAGTCAAAGAAACCTCCGCAACGAGGCCAGACGGCCTTGAAGAGCGGAGGTATCCAAAGTTTGAAGATCGAAACTCATGAGAAGGGCGGCACGCTATCAGCCCATCCCGATGGGGCAAAGGAAATCAAGGGGCGGCTGGAACGGCGCGCACCGAAGACTCGGAAGCAACTGGAGCGTCCAAGCGGAAAACCTGCTCGTCGGGTTTCATCACTCCGATTTTATCTCTCGCGATGATCTCCACATACTCAGGGTCGTTTTGGAGCAGATGCACCTCTCGCTCGCGCTGGTCACGATCGAGTTCCTGAGCTTGAAGGATGGCGCGCTTTTCATCGAGTTCCGTAGCCAGCGAGTTGTAGCGCACCCACTCGGGATAAAAGGCAGCAAGGATGACCAACAGAACGCCCAAAAGAATGAACCCGGAAATCATGCGATTGGCCTTATGCCAAACTTCAGGATTGCGGCGGCGTCTGGTGCGGAGTTCTTGCACGGATCAACCCCTTAGCCGAGGAGAGCGTGGATTCCAATAAGGAGTTTTAGGAGACCATTCGAATATCGCCACATTTTCTCGTGTGCGCGGACGACTCATCTGCTAAATGCCCACACTACTGCTGTGAAAGTCTCCGACCTGCGCGAAATCCTCCAATATGTCCCGCTCTTCCGCGAGCGCATCTTCGTGGTCGCGATCGACGGCGAGGTTGCGGCCTCTGAGAATTTTCCAAACCTCCTGCTCGACCTCGCGGTCCTGCGCTCTCTCAGCATCAAAGTCGTCCTCGTCCACGGCGCGAGCCACCAAATCCAAAACCTCGCTAAACAACGCGGCCTCGTGATCACCAACTCCGACGGCATTGGCATTACCGACGAACCGACACTTCAAGTCAGCATCGACGCCGCGATTCGTCTCACCAACGAGATCATGGAAGGCCTCAGCTCGGTGGACCTCCGCGCCGCCTACATCAACGCTATCATTGCCCATCCCACTGGCATCCTGGCCGGGGTGGACCAACAATTCACCGGCAGGGTCGAGCGGGTTGATGTGAAGGCCCTCAAGCTCCTGCTCGACGAAGGCATCATCCCCGTCGTTCCGCCACTCGGCTTCGACGGCGAAGGGCGCACCTATCGTGTGAATTCCGACAGCACCGCGCTTGAAGTCGCCGTGGAACTCAACGCCGCAAAAATCCTCTACCTCGCCCCCGGCCATGCCTTCGCGAATGCCGCCACCCTGCCTAGACAGTTGGCGATTTCCGAGGCCGAGGAACTTGTGAAAAAACGGAAATCCGATTTCACCCCGGGCATCATTTCCAAGCTGGAAAACAGCGCCGGCGCCTGCCGTCAAGGCGTCGCCCGCGCCCATGTGCTTAACGGCGGGATCAACGAAGCCCTCCTCAGTGAGATTTTCAGCCATGAAGGCATCGGCACGATGGTTTACTCGAACGAGTATCAACAAATCCGCCGCATCTTTAAAAAGGATGTCCGCTCCGTCATTTCGCTCATCCGCCAGTCGGTGCAGAACGAGGAACTCGTCCGGCGCACCCGCACTGAAATCCTCGAATCGCTCAGCGACTACTGGCTTCTCGAAATCGACCGCACTCCGGTCGCCTGCGTCGCCATGCACCTTTATCCCGAGCAAGCCTGCGCCGAGCTCGCCTGCCTGCATGTGAGCAAGGCCCACGAGAACCAAGGCTACGGCCGCAAGCTCATGGCCTTTGTCGAAAACCTCGCCCGCGAAAAAGGCGTGAAAACCCTCTTCGCGCTCTCGACCCAGGCCTTCAACTACCTTCAGCAAAAAGGCGGCTTCAGCGCCGCCGAACCCACCACCCTTCCCCCTGCCCGACTTAAAAAATACGAAGCCAGCGGGCGCAACTCCGTCGTTTTGATCAAGACCCTTCGCGCCTGATTCAATGGAAGGCATCCACACCCACTTCCTCTGGATCGACTGGGTCGTCCTCTTCGCCTACCTCGCGCTCACGACTTGGATTGGCCACCGCCTGCGCGGATCGCAGGCCACGATGAAGGATTTCTTCCTCGCCGGTCGCTCACTCCCCTGGCCCGCCGTGACCGGCTCCATCGTTGCCACCGAGATCAGCGCCATCACTTTCGTCGGCGTGCCCGGCATGGTCTTCGCCGCCAACGGCGATTTCACCTATCTGCAATGGGGCATTGGCTCCATCATGGCCCGCTTCATCGTTGGCATCTGGTTCGTAAAAGTTTTCTACGAGCGGGGAATTTTCAGCCCCTACGATTACATGCAATCCCGCCTCGGAGCCGGCGCGCGCACGCTCACAACCTGGCTCTTCTTCCTCGGATCGATCCTCGGCCAAAGCGTTCGCCTCCTCGTCACCGCCCTCATTCTATGGACCGTCACCGGCCTCCCTTTCGAATGGTGTATCGCCATCATCGGAATTTTTGCCATCGCCTGGACGCTGATGGGCGGGATGACCACTGTCATCTGGACTGATGTCATCCAATTTTTCGTTTTCATCGGCGGCGGCCTTACAGCCCTTGGCGTGATGATTTACCAGATCGATGGCGGCTTCGCCGAAATCCTCCGATCGGCCGGAGACGCAGGAAAATTGAGGCTCCTCGACCTCAGCACCAACCCCGATGTGCAATTCACGCTGTGGGTTGGCCTGCTCGCCATGCCCTTCCAAAATCTCGCCGCCTTCGGCACCGATCAACTCAATGCCCAGCGGATGTTCTGCTGCCGCTCCGCCGCCGACGCCTCGAAGGCCATCATCGCCAGCAGCATTTCGCTTTTGGTCACCGTCCTCATGCTCCTCGTTGGAGCGGCACTTTTCGTCTACTACATCCAGCACCCACCCAGATCCATCGAAGCCGCGCAATTCGCGAAAGACGCCGACTCTGTTTTCCCCGTCTGGATCACCACCGTCCTCCCACCTGGCCTCACCGGCCTGATCCTCGCCGGGGCCTTTGCCGCCGCCATTTCCAGCCTCGACTCCGCCCTCGCCGCCCTTTCGCAAACCACCCTCTCGCTCGTCCACGCCAAGCACGGCATCGAAAATACAGACCAGCAAAAACTCATTCGCCAATCGCGAGTTTGCGTCGTCCTGTGGGGACTCGCCCTCATTGCCGTGGCGATCGGCCTACAATCCGTGCGTGGCGAAATCAATCTCCTCAGCCTCGCCTTCGGAATGGTTACCTACACCTACGGTCCCATGCTCGGCGCGTTTCTGTTGGCCTTGAGCCCCATCCGGCGCGACATCCGCGGCGTGTTGATCGGCTCCACCCTTTCGATTCTCCTCGTCCTCTGGGTCCGTCCGGACCTCTACAATATCCTCGCCGCCTTCCAAGTCCTCACCCCCGAACAAGCCGCCGCGCTTCGTCCGAAATTTAATTTCGCCTGGCTCTACCCGATCACCTGCCTGATCACGCTCGCCTGCGGAATCCTCCTCGGCCGCAAACGCTCCGCCGAGTCATAAAAATGGCGCACCCGGCTGGGATCGAACCAGCGACCATCGGTTTAGAAGACCGGTGCTCTATCCACTGAGCTACGGGTGCTTAGCAAAAGGCGCTGCGAGTTTTTAAAAAGCCCGAGCACCTTGCATCAACGGGTAACACGGCCAGGCCGAAGCCTCAAGTTCGGCGTGCTGACATGACCGCAACCCCGCTTCATCGCTCTCTTCGAAGCCCACCTCGCTCCGCTGCCGTGATGGTAACTCAATCCCGGAAATCCACCTTGGGATAGGTCTCGAGATAGATGGCGATTTCGCGGGTGAAGGTTTCGCCGAACTCGGCGAGTTTTTTTTCGCCGATGCCTCCGACGCCCTTCAGATCGGAAACTCGAAGGGGATACTCGCGGGCCATTTGGCGGAGGGCGTTGTCGCCAAGAATGACATAGGCCGGCACGCCGCGCTCGTCGGCCAGTCGCTTGCGGAGCTTGCGCAGGCGATCGAAGAGCGTCTCGTCGCACTCGATCTCGCCGGCGCGGGGGGCGGTGGCTTTTTTCTTGGCCATCGACTTGGTGAGGCTGATTACGCGGCGGGATTTCAACGCTTCCAAGCCTTCATCAGTAATCGCGATGACGGGAAATTGTCCGGTTTCCTGCTCAAGCAGGCCGGCGCGAATCAACTCGCGGCCCACGGCACCCCATTCAGAACGGGCGAGTTCCTTGCCGATGCCGTAGGTGCTGAGTTGGTCGTGGCCCCAGCGGCGGATTTTTTCGGTGTCGGCGCCAGTGAGGATTTCGATGAGGTGGTTCATGCCAACCCCGAAGCGGCCACCTTGGCGAACCCGATAAACACAGGAGAGGAGCTTCTGGGCTTGGGTGGTGGCGTTGTAGCTTTCGCGGGGCTGGAGGCAGTTGTCGCAGGAGTTGCAGTTCGGCTCCGTATAGCTCTCGGCAAAATACTCCAGAAGCTCGCGGCGGCGGCAGCCGGAGCACTCAGCGTAGTGGAGCATCAACCGCAATTGCTCGCGGGCCACGCGCTGCTCGTGGTCGTTTGTGATTTCGTCGATGAAATGGGTCTGCTTGGCGGCGTCGCCCGCACTGAAGAGCAGCAGGCAATCGGCGGGGAGACCATCGCGCCCGCCGCGGCCGGTTTCCTGATAGTAGCCTTCGATATTTTTGGGGAGATCGTGGTGAATGACCCAGCGGACATTAGGTTTGTTGATGCCCATACCGAAGGCGATCGTGGCGCAAACAATCCGGGTCTCGTCGCGAATGAAGAGTTCCTGGTTCTGCGCGCGCTCGGTGTTCGTGAGCCCGGCGTGGTAGGGCACGGCGGGAAATCCCCGCTCGGAGAGACTCTCGGCGACGCGGTCGGCCGTGGCGCGGGTGGCGCAATAGACGATACCGCCATCCATCGGGCGCTTGCGGACGAACTCAACGATCTGGCGGATCGGCTGGTCCTTCGCGATCACGCGGTAGGAGAGATTCGGCCGATTGAAGCTGGCCACAAAAACAGCGGGATCGCGAAGCTGGAGGTGGTGAATGATGTCCTTGCGCACGCGCTCGGTCGCGGTGGCGGTGAGCGCCATCACGGGAATATCGGGCAGCAACCCGCGCAGACTCGCGATCCGGCGGTATTCGGGCCGGAAATCATGGCCCCACTCGGAGATGCAATGCGCCTCGTCGATCGCGATGCGGGTGACATTCCAGGCGAGGAGGTTTTCCTTCCAATGATCGAGCATGAGCCGCTCGGGCGCGGCGTAGAGCAGGCGGTAGCGGCCTTGGTGCAAATCCGCCAATCGGGCCTTCGTCTCCTTCACGCCGAGCGAGGAATTCAGAAAAGTCGCCTCCACACCGGCCGCCTCCAGTTGGCTCACTTGGTCCTTCATCAGTGCGATCAGAGGCGAGACGACGAGCGTCAACCCCTCGCCCATCAGCGCGGGGAGTTGGAAGCAAAGGGACTTTCCGCCGCCCGTGGGCAGGAGCGCGAAGGTGTCGCGGCCGCCCAACGTGGTTTCGATGATTTCGCGCTGGAGCGGACGGAATGCATCGTAGCCGAATACGGATTTGAGTTTTTGAGCAAGTGGGTCAGCAATCGGCACGCGGGGAAATTCGGGGATTGCCTCCCGCGAATCGAGTGGAAAACTCGTCTCCATGGAAAACACACCACACAGCGCCGCCAAAGCCCCCGCGAAAGTCACCCTCGAGGAAGGCAAGGACTACTGGTATTGCACCTGCGGACTCTCCGCAAACCAGCCCTTCTGCGACGGCTCCCACAAAGGCAGCGGCTTCGCCCCACACAAATTCACCGCAGAAAAATCCGGCGACGCCTGGCTCTGCCAGTGCAAGCAAACGAAAAACGCCCCCTACTGCGATGGCTCCCACAAGGGGCTGTGAACCTCGTCGGCGCGCTGTCGAGGGCGGCTTGACGACAGACCAACGATGTATATTGTTGCGTATATATGAAAGCAGCAACTATCGACCGGGTTAAAATTTTCAACAGCGGGAACAGCCAAGCGATCCGCCTGCCCAAGAGGTTCCGCCTGTCGGGACAAACCGCCCGCATCAAGCGGTCAGGGAACAGCTTGGTGATCACCCCTGAAGAGGATGCTTGGAAACGCTTTGACAGGGGAATCGCCGGGTTGGCATCTGTCTTTACCGGGTTCGAGCGCAACCAACCTTCCGAACCCGACAAGCGCTCTGTTTTCCCATAATGACAGCCCTGCTCGATACGGACACGGTCATCGCGTTGCTTCGCGGACATGCGGCGATCGCCAAAAAAATCCGCGCCCTGCCGGTCAAGTCCTTGGGGATTTCCTCCGTGACGCTTTACGAATTGCTCGTGGGCGTGGAGAAGAGCCGGGATTCAGAAAAAAACAGGCGACTGCTCGACGATGCTCTGGCTCCGTTTGTCATTCTCGCTTTCGACGAAACGCCCGCACTGGAAGCCGCGAAAGTCAGAGCCTCTTTGGAAAAAAAGGGCAACGGCATCGGCCCCTACGACACCTTGATTGCAGGCCATTCGATCGCATTGGGTGTGAAACTCATCACAGCGAACACCAAGGAATTCCGCCGGGTGCACGGGTTGAAAGTCGAGAACTGGCTGGCGTGAGGGGCTGAGCCTCTACGGCGGTCATTGACCGTCGCTACAAGCTTTGACGCGTGGAATCCCCTTCCCTTAAGCCAGCGTATCGTCGAGGGCGGCGAGGAGTTCGGTGATCGTCTCCTTCGTTTCGTCTCCCATATTCGAGAGGCGGAAGGTTTTGCCCTTGAGCTTGCCGTAGCCGCCATCGATGGCGATGCGGTGTTTTTCGCGGAGCCGCTTCACCCACTCAGCGATGTCGATCTCGCGGTTGTTAGCGACACAAGTAAGCGAGACGGAGCGGTAGCCCTCGGGGGCAAAAAACTCGAATCCGCGAGCTTTCACCCAGTCGTGGACCATGGTGTTTAGCGCCGCGTGGCGGGCGTGGCGGGCTTCGACGCCCTCGGTGAAAATGTCGTCGAGCTTCGACTCGAGCGCGTAGATGAGCGAAATGCACGGTGTGCTGGGCGTCATGTCCTGCTCTTGGTTTTTGGCGAATTCCACGAAATCAAAATAGTAGCCGCGGTCGCCCATCGTCTTGGCGCGTTCCATGGCGCGCTCGGAGACGGCAAAAAGCGCGAGGCCCGGAGGCAGCGCGAGGGCTTTCTGGCTGCCGGTGAGGAGGACATCGATGCCGAGTTCATCCATCGAGATCGGCAGAGTGGAAAAGGACGAGACGGTATCCACGATGAGCATGACCTCGGGGAATTCGCGCACCACGGCGGCGATTTCTTTGAGCGGATTGAGCACACCGCAGGAGGTTTCGTTGTGAATGAGCGTGATGGCGTCAAACCCACCCTGGGTGAGCTTTTCGCGAACGAGCTCTGGTGTGATCGGGTTGCCCCACTCGACCTGCAAGGCCTCGGCCTGCTTGCCGCAGCGCTTCGAGACATCAAGCCACTTGTCGGAAAACGCGCCGCACATGCAGTTCAGGACTTTTTTTGAAACAAGATTGCGGATCGCGCCCTCCATCACACCCCATGCGGAGGAGGTGGAGAGAAAGACCGGGCGCTTCGTTCCAAAGAGGGTTTGCAGCCGGGGCTGGATGCCGCCGTAGAGTTTTTTAAAGTCGCCGCTGCGGTGTCCAATCATCGGACGACACATCGCACGGTAGGTTTTTTCGGAGACCTCGATCGGGCCGGGAATGAAAAGCTTGGTGTGGTTGCGTTGTGACATGAGCGGGCCAGATTACAAAATCCCGTGCCCGCGCCACGAAGAAATTTTGCAATCGCCCGGCGGGCGGGGCATGGTTCGTCCCGAATTCGAACCGCCGTGCCCGCCAAAAAATCCACATCGCCCATCCATTTCGTTAGCGGATCGGACGAGGCGGCCGTTAAAAGAACCGCTGCCGAGCTTGCTGCAAAGCTCGCGCCCGGCGCCGATGCGTTTGGTTTGGAAACGATCGATGGTGCGGTGGAAACGGTCGATCCCTCGATCTCCCGCATCCGCGAAACAACGCAGGCCCTTTCCACCCTCCCCTTCCTTGGCGGAACGAAACTCGTCTGGCTGAAAAGCGCAGCATTCCTCGCCGACACCGTTGCCGGGCGTTCCGAAGCCGTTATTGAAGAACTCGAGCACCTCTGCGACCTCGTTGAAGGCGGACTGCCCGACGGCGTGACTTTTTTGATGAGCGCCCCGGTGGCCGACAAACGCCGCAGCGCCTACAAACGACTTACGAAGGCTGGCAACACCTTGCTGTGCGATAAGCCCTCGCTCGGCTTCGGCGCGGGCGAGGAGGATGTGATCGACTGGACCGCCCAGCAACTCCGCTCGCGAGGGGTCAAAATCACTCACGACGCCGTGGAAATGCTCGCCGCCCGGATCGGCCTGGAGACCGTCCAACTCCACTCCGAACTCGACAAGCTGGAGGTCTCCCTTGGCACCGGCCACGAGATCACAGCCGAGGACATCCGTGAGCTCGTTCCCGCCACACGAGAGAGCGGTATTTTCGATTTAGGAAATGCCATCTCCGCCCGAAACCTCCCGCTGGCCCTCGAAACGCTCGAGCATCTTTTTCATCAAGGCGAAAAAGGCGTCGGCATCCTGCTCGCCTCGATCGTCCCCACGACCCGAAATCTGCTGTTGGCCAAAAGCCTTCTCGTGCGCCACAAACTCCACCCCCCAGCCGAGGCTCAATTTTTCGCCCGTGACCTGAGCCGCCTACCGACTCACGAGACCGATCACCTCCCGCGCAAAAAAGACGGCACGCTCAATACCTACGGGCTCGGCCTCGCCGCCAAACACTCGGTCCACTACACGCTCGAGGAACTCCTCCACGGCTTCCAAGGCTGCGCCGAAGCGAACCAAAAACTCGTCACCAGCCAAGGCTCGGAAAGCGTGGTGCTCACGCGTCTGCTGGTGGGATTCATGCAGCGCTCGGCTGTAGCTCTACCTCGACGGTGAGGGACTAGGCGATGGCGTAGGAGTTGGCCCGGGGATGCCACGCCCAGTCAGATACTTTTCAAGAAAATCGATGGCTCCGGAGAGATCCAAGCCCTCGATGTTCACTCGTCTGGTCAGGTTTCGGTTGTATTCAGCCGTAGCCTTGCTGAAGCCCGCGTAGCCATATTCGAAACTGGTTGTCGTGCCGTTGGTCGTTGTGGATTCAACTTCTGGGCCGGAGGCGAGGAGATAGCCGCGCATTTTATCGGAATACTCGGAGCGAAAGCCGCCGCCCACTTTGCTACTCGTATCGATGGGTCCGATAACCTGCAGGGCCGCATTATCGGTGGTGGCGTGGTTCCAGATGTGGTTCCAAAAAGGACAACATTCCGACGGCCGGCGTAATCCAAAATCTCGCTGTAGCTGCCAGAAACAAAATCTGCCGCCTGGTAAAAATTGAAGGTGTTCGGGTCGGTGAGCACGACGATCGAGGAAAAGGTGGCTGCCTCGGGATCGACGACGAGGAATCCATCCTTGAAAAAGGTATAGTTCACGCTGCGCCCGGTTTTTTCCAACTCGAGGTCGTAAATCAAAACGGGCGAGGGCGTGGGGCGCGGGGTTGGCGTGGCGGTCTGGGAAAAAGCGACGAGCGGGAGGAGAAAAACGAGGGCGGCGAAAAGGGGCAATGGCGAGCGGGGTTTCCTACGAAGATTTTTAATGCGCTAAAATGCAGCGGTCAATCAGCGGAAACCCTGCCTCAAAACAACTCCCCTTGGACTCGGGCAGGCTCTGAGTCTTTTTTGGAAATGCCCGCCTCGTCCTCGATTTCCTTAAGTAGAGATTTGAAATCGCAGTCGCGGATGGCGGCGATCAATTCGGGATAGCGGGGCTGTATTTCGAGCGAGGGCCACGGCGCGGGGAGGTCCAAGTGGTCGTCGAGGCGGACCATCTCTCGGTTCGCGAGGATGAGGTCGCGGTGGATGGTGATTTTCTCACGGAGCTTGGGATTCGGGATGGCGTCGGGATTGGCGAGGATTTGGGTTATTCCACCGTGGGCATTCACCAAGCCGGCGGCGGTTTTTTCTCCGATGCCGGGAACTCCGGGGATGTTGTCGGAACTGTCGCCGGTGAGCGCCAAAACATCGGCGATGTGCGCGGGATCGACGCCCCACTTTCCTCGCACGGCTTCGATCCCGAGGAGCGCGAATGCACCTTCCTTGATGTCATTTTTTACCGTTGAATAGATGGAAATCCCCTCGCCTACGATTTGCAGGATGTCCTTGTCGTTCGTCGCGATCACGACCTCGGCGCCCTCGCGGCGGGCTTGAACGGCATAGGCGGCAATGAGGTCATCAGCCTCGGTGTTTTGGATTTCCAGGCAGGTCACGCCGAGAAGCGGGGTGTGTTTTTGGAGCCAATCCTCCTGCGGGCGGAGGTCGTTGGGCATTTCGGTGCGGTTTTGTTTGTAGGCGGGCTGGAGTTCCGTGCGGCGCGCGGGCAGCCCACAATCCCAGATGACAGCGGCGCGGTCGGGCTTCACATCGGCGAGCATTTTCCGGAGGGCCTTGAGGAATCCGTAGATGGCGTTCGTCGGTTCGCCTCGAGAGTTTTTGAGGCCTCGGATCGCGAAGAAGGACCGGTAGAGATAATAGTGACCGTCAACGAGGAGGAGTCTCATGGGGCTTTGGATTTTTGAATGACCAAGGCGCAATCGGCTTGGGCGGCGAGCGCTTGAATACGGGCGAGGAATTCGCGATCGGCTTCACCGAGCAGACCCTCCTCGAGAATGAGCTTTCGAGCGGCGAGTCGGAGTTGACGAAGGACGCGGGCTTGGGTGCGATCCGGGAGGTTTTCCCAAGAAGTCTTGGAGGAATCCACGATGGGCGAACCGATCAATTGTAGGTCGAGAATTTTATTAGCTGGGATTCGGGCATCCACTTGGCGACCACCACGGCGAATATTCATCTCGAGAGTTTCCCGACCGGCGATTCCGGCTTCGGCTCGAAATTCAGCGCTCACGATTGGCTGGCTCCCATCTTCGAGCGGAATATCGATGGGAAGTTGGACGATGGTTTTTCGGCGGGCCGTGACCAGATTTTCCACACGGGAGGTTTGGGAAAACAGCACGCCGGCATTCGCGGAAATTCTCGGTGTGATTTCGAATTGCTCCGAAAAAATCTGCTGGAGCCGGTTGGCGGTTTTCACGGCCTCGTCCATCGGGTGGATGAAAAAAAACCATGCCCCCCAGCAAACCATTGCGGTCACCAGAGCCGCTCCACCAAAGACCGCCAAAAAAATCGCCCGTTGCATAGAAGGCTAGTTCTCGCGACCGAGAAGTTGGTCGGCGATGGCGTGAAGGAAGTCGGCTTTTTTACCAAACGGCTCAAGAGCCTTGCGAGCCGCCTTGGTGAGTCGAGCAGCCTCTCGGCGGGATTTCTCAATTCCAAAAACAGCAGGGTAGGTTGCCTTGCCGGCAGCGGCATCTTTGCCAGCACTTTTGCCGAGCTGCTCGCTGGTTTGGGTGATGTCGAGAATGTCGTCAACGATCTGGAAGGCGAGGCCGAGGGATTCCCCGAATTTTCCGATCGCCTCGACCTTGGCTGTCGTGGCGTTGGCAGTCATCGCCCCGAGTCGTAGGCTTGCAGCGACCATGGCGGCGGTTTTTCCTCGGTGGATAAAAACCAATTCCTCGGGCTTCGTCAGGCGGTTCTCGGCCTCCATGTCGGCGACTTGTCCACCCACCAGAAACAAACTCCCCGCCGCCCGGGCGAGTTCGGCAACGAGATCGCCAGCGTCGTGGCGCTTGGTTTTATGAGTGCGGGCGAGAATTTCAAAGGCCACCGTCAGCAAAGCATCTCCGGCGAGCACAGCCACTGCTTCGCCAAAAACCTTGTGCGTCGTCGGACGCCCACGGCGAAGGTCGTCGTCGTCCATGCACGGCAGATCGTCGTGGATGAGCGAGTAGGTATGGATGCACTCCACCGCGCAGGCCGCGGCGAGAGCATCAGAAATTTTGCCTCCACAAGCCTCCGCAGCGGCCAGGCAAAGAACCGGACGCAGCCGCTTGCCACCGCCAAAAACCGCATAGCGCATGGCGCGGTGCAAACTGGCCGGCTTGGTTTTTTCGGAAGGCAGCCAGCGGTCGAGCGCACGGTCCACTTGCTTGTGGAGCGAGGCGAGGCGGGTTTTCACAGTCATTGGCAAGGCAGGAACAAATAATCGCCAGCCCGCGCCTGAACAATCCTCAACTCGGCACGCTTGATTGAAAACTTTTCCAACAGCCGTCGCCAATTATAGTGCCGCCCCATGCAGCCACTGAAGATCGCCGTCCTTGGATCCGGAAAGGGATCAAATTTCCGAGCCATTCTGAATGCCGCGATGGCGGGCCAATTAAAAATCCAGCCCGTCCTCGCCATTTCCGACAACGCCGACGCCGGCCTGCTCAACCTCGCCGAAAACCTCGGAGTCGCCACGAGAGTTGTCTCCGAGCCGAAATTCCGCACTCGACTCTCCGTGGAGGTCGAGACGGGACTCGTCGAAGAGATCCGTGCGAGCGGGGCCGAACTTATCGTCCTCGCTGGCTGGATGCGGTTGGTGAAATCCCCGATGCTCGAGGCATTCCCCCGCCGGATTATCAACATCCACCCCTCCCTGCTGCCGGCATTCCCCGGTCTGGAGGCTTGGAAACAAGCGCTCGCAGCGGGTGTCGAAAAAACCGGCTGCACCGTGCATTTCGTGGATGGCGGCATGGACACGGGTGAAATCATTTCTCAGTGCGAAGTCTCGATTCTGCCCGGCGACACGGCGGAAACACTCCACGCCCGGATACAGGATGCCGAGCACCGCCTTTTTCCAGAGGTCATCTCCCGCTTCGCACGCCGCGAGATTTTGTAGGTTCTAAGGGTTTAGTCCCGGCGGTTGAAAATTTGACGAGCGCCAGCGACATCGAAATCTTGAGCCCACCCACCGGACGGGGCAGATTCGCCGGCCATGTCCCGCTTCCGACTCTATGACCTTAACCCCGAGCAGCAACGCGCCGCCACCCACGAGACCGGCCCCCTGCTGATCCTCGCCGGCGCGGGAACGGGAAAAACCCGCACGATCGTTGCGCGCATCACTTGGCTGGTCTCCACCGGCACCCCAGCCTCGAAAATCCTCGCCGTCACTTTCACCAACAAGGCCGCCCGCGAGATGAAGGAGCGAATCGCCGGAATGCTCACTGAGGAGCAGGCGGCCGATATCACGGCCTCAACCTTCCACGCCCTCTGCATGCGCATTCTCAGGGCCGATGCCGACAAGCTTGGATACAAAAATAACTTCACGATTTTCGACGAGGGCGACCAACTCGGGCTCATCAAAAAGGTCATCAACCGCGTGACGGCAAAGGACGAAAAGCTCGACCCCGGCCTCGCGAAAAACCTCATCAGCAAAGCCAAGAATAATGGCTGGGCCCCGCCGCAGGATGACGAGACCGTGATCGGCGCCGTCTATTCCCGCTACAACCGTGAACTCCACGCGCTGAACGCCATGGATTTCGACGACCTCCTCGTGCAGGCGGTGAAACTCCTGAACGACCACCCATCCGTCCGCGAAAAATGGCGCTCGAGGTTTTCCCAAATGCTCGTAGATGAGTTTCAGGACACGAACCGCCTCCAACTGGATTTAGTGAGCCTTCTCGCCTCGGGCGAACCTCCTAATATTTGCGTTGTGGGCGATGACGACCAAAGCATCTACGGATGGCGCGGCGCGGAGGTCTCGAACATCCTCGAGTTCGAAAAGCATTTTCCCAATCCCGAGGTCGTCCGGCTCGAGCAAAATTACCGCAGCACCAACCAAATCCTCACCGCCGCGAACCGGCTCATCAAAAACAACCCCCGCCGCCGCGCGAAAAACCTCTGGAGCCCGAACCAAGGCGGCGATCCGGTCCATGTCGTCGCCGTGCCCGACGACAAGCGGGAAGCCGAATTCGTGATCGGCGAGGCCGGCGCGATTCGCAATGCGGGCGGCCTGCCATGGGAGCATTTCGCCATCATCTACCGGATGAACGCCCAGTCCCGCCTGCTGGAAGAAAACCTCCGCCGGATGCGGATTCCCTATCGACTCGTCGGCGGAAAGAGCTTCTTCGACCGCCGCGAGGTGAAGGACATCCTCGCCACGATCACCTGCCTCGTGAACCCGCAGGATGACATCTCACTCCTGCGAATCATCAACACCCCCCCGCGCGGCATCGGAGCCACCTCGGTCGAGATCGCGCTCGAGCAAAGCGCCAAGATCCACCGCAGCCTATTCGACACACTCACAGACCCGGCTTTCGAACCCGAGGTTTCGCGCAAGACCGCTGCTGCCATCCGTTCCTTTGCAGAGGATCTCGCCGCCACGCGCATCCACCTCCTCACACCCGGCGCGGACGCCTGCGCGATCGTCTCGGGTTACCTCGAGGAGTCTGGTTATTTCGACGACCTCAAACGCAGTTGCAAAACGCCCGAGGAGGCCCTGAACCGCGAATCCGGAGCGAAAGAAATCCTGAATGCCCTAGCAAACCACCAGTCCAAGCGACGCGGCAGCGTGCAGGATTTTCTCGACGAACTCTCGCTGAACCGCGAACGCGAGGAGGACAAAAAAGATGACAGCAAGGGCGTCACGCTCATCACGCTTCACGCTGCGAAAGGCCTGGAGTTTCCCCATGTGTTTCTCATCGGCGCCGAGGACGGACTCCTCCCGCACGAACGCTCAAAAAGCGAGGGCACGGTGGACGAGGAGCGGCGGCTATTTTATGTCGGCATCACGCGCGCGATGAAATCCCTCACGATCACGCATTGCCGCAACCGCATGAAATTCGGCTCCGCCATGCACTGCCGCCCCAGCCCGTTTCTCAAGGAAATCGAAGGCGAAGGCGTCCACGCCGAGAGCCACGAGGACATCATGTCCAAGCCCGCAGCCGAGGAGGATGTCGCCATGTCCTTCGCGAATCTCCGCGCGATGCTCTCGGCGGAGTGATTTTTCAGGCCTGATCAAAAAACAACACGGCTCGCGCGGATGTTGTTTTTTTTGCAGTCAAAATCTCCTTTCCCCTACGCAGGGCTAGCTGGCACGGCGTTTGCTTAAAGAACGCCCGAACCGCAAAGAGCGGTGCAAAACACAGCATCAATGAAAAAAACAACACTCATCAAATCAGGGATCGCCGCGCTGGCTATTGCAGCGAGCGGTCTATTCACAACAAATCCCGCCTTCGCGCAGGAAGCCGTCGCCGTCGTCACCGAGACGGTCGTAGCCACCACCACAGCTGTGGTCGAGGAGGCCGAGGAAGTATCGGCCATCGACAAACACTGGGAGGGAAAAACCGGCGATTTAGCCATGTTCACGGTGAACAACCTGTGGATCTGCATCGCGGCGGCTCTTGTTTTCGTGATGCACCTCGGATTCTCCTGCGTTGAAACCGGCCTCACCCGCTCGAAGAACACCACAAACATTCTCTTCAAGAATGTGTTCATCGTCTGCATGGGCCTCCTCGCCTACGCCGCCTACGGATTCAACTCGATGTATCCCGGCGACAACTGGACCATTCCCGGATGGCTGGCCATCGGCTCGCCAATCGCCAACGGTTTTGGCGGTGCTGACGAGGTCGCGAACCTCACTGCGGAATACAATGCGGGCTACACCTACTGGGGCGACTTTATTTTCCAGGCGATGTTCGCTGCGACCGCAGCGACAATCATCTCCGGCGCCGTGGCCGAGCGCATCAAGCTTGGGCCCTTCATGATTGCGGCCACTGTCATTGTGGCCTTCGCTTACCCGATAACGGGCTCGTGGGAGTGGGGTGGTGGATGGCTGAGCGAGGATTTCATCGACTTCGCCGGTTCTTCGTTGGTTCATGCCTTCGGCGGTTACGCCGCATTGGCCGCTGTGATCGTCCTCGGCCCTCGCCTTGGAAAATATCTGCCAAACGGCAAGGTCAAGCCGATCCTCGGCCACAGCATGCCGCTTGCAGCTATCGGCGTGTTCCTTCTTTTCTTCGGTTGGTTCGGATTCAATGGCGGATCTGTCCTGAGCGCGAACGCACCTCTTGTATCCCTCGTCTTCGTCACCACCGCCATGGCGGCCGCAGCTGGCGGAATCACAGCCAGCTTCGCTTCGTGGATCATGCTCAAAAAGCCGGATCTCTCGATGGCCCTCAACGGCATTCTCGCAGGTCTCGTTGGCATCACTGCAGGTGCAGATAGCATCTCTCCATGGGCATCCGTAGTTGTTGGAGGCATCGCTGGCGTTCTGGTTGTTGTTTCAGTCATCGCCCTCGACAAAATCAAGATCGACGATCCAGTCGGTGCTATCTCGGTTCACGGCATCTGCGGCAATTGGGGAACAATCGCGGTGGGCATCTTCGGCGCCGGCTCGTTTGTCACTCAGTTGATCGGAACGGTGGCCATTTCAGCCTTCGCGTTTGTCTTTGCCCTAGTCACTTTTCTCGTAGTGAAAGCCATCTTCGGCCTTCGCGTCAGCCCTGAGGAAGAGGAAGGCGGTCTCGACATCGGAGAACACGGCCAAGAAGCCTACCCAGACTTCGTTCCAAACAAATAATAACCCAAATGATTGAAGCGCCATCTCCCGACAGGGAGGTGGCGTGGATCAAAACAAGATTCCAACTCCAATGAAAAAAATCGAAGCAATCATCAAACCCTTCAAACTCGAAGAGGTGAAGGAAGCACTGGCAGACCTCGGCATCGAGGGAATGACTGTCAGCGAAGTCAAAGGTTTCGGCCGCCAAAAAGGCCACACCGAAATCTACCGTGGCAGTGAATATACCGTGGACTTCCTGCCGAAGATCAAAATCGAGGTTGTTGTGACCGATTCGGTTCTCGAGAGCGCGCTCTCGGCGATCGTGAAGTCCGCCAAGACCGGCAAGATCGGTGACGGAAAAGTCTTCGTCTCGCCCGTTGACGAGGCCATCCGCATCCGCACTGACGAAACCGGGGACAAAGCCATCTAAGAAGTTAGACAAAAACAAAGGCGGCGGAGGTCCTGTGAGTCCTCCGCCGCTTTTTTTTTGCCCGAAGAACAGAGTGGCTTGAGTCTAAAACGGCACGACCAACCCCTCGGCCTCAGCGAGTTTTTTCTGCCTCGCGTCAAAAGTTAGGAAATGTTTTGTTTTTAAATGCAAACCGGCAGCGACATGCAGGATATCAAACGCCCGATTTCCCGACCGTAGCGTATGAGTTGCCGAAAGTCGGCGTGCCTCGGAAATGAGTGCCGCTAGGTTGCAGATTTCAATACGAATTCTTCCAGCTTCGCGATCGGCTTCATATTGAGCCCAAAAGACCGCTGCATCCCCAACCCTCAGGCGCTTCGAGAATTCCGCGAAGCGCAAGGCATTGGAAAGCTCGTAATCCGCTAGGTCCGAGATCACAATCATGGCTTCTTTTTTACGAAGCCACTCCAAGGCTCGCGGGGTGTGAATATCGTTTCCGTAAACGGAAAATAGAAAACTCGTATCCGCCGCCGCTACCATTGCCCCCCCGCCTCGGTTCGGATCTTGTTGGATTCTTCAGCACTCAGGGTGATTTCTTGGGATCGGTCACGACGCATGGCCGCACTTTCGCCCCAACTGACTCGCGGGGAGGATACTGCCGTCGGCTCGGGACACAACCTTGCTACAGGACGACCGCGCTGGGTGATCACGATTTCCTCGCCTGCACCAATCCAGGAAAAAAGCTGCGTGTAGTGGTTTCGAAGATCGCGGACGGAGGCTGTTTTCATTGTGCTACAAATATGGAGCATATTTTAGATTGTCAAACGATGCTTCGAATTCTTTGGCAAAAACTCCCCCTCATTCCGGTATTGGCGCGACCGCTCATCGGTGGTTTGATTCGAGATCAATGATCGAACGCTATTCTCTGCCGAAAATGCGGTCCATTTGGACCGAGCAACGAAAACTCGAAATCTGGCTCGAAATCGAGACCCTCGCCTGTGAGGCGATGGCCGAACTCGGCACGATCCCAAAATCCGACGCCGCCGAAATCCGCGCCAAGGGAGCTTTCGACATCGAAAAAATCCGCGAGATCGAGAAACGCACGAACCACGATGTCATCGCGTTCCTCGAGAATGTCGCCGAATATGTCGGCCCCGCCTCGCGTTGGATTCACCAAGGCCTCACCTCCTCCGACCTCCTCGACACGACCATCGCCGTCCAAATGCTCGAGTCCTGCAATTTGATCGAAGCCGACCTCCTCGCCCTCCGTGAGGCCGTTGCCGTCCGCGCGAAAGAGCACAAATTCACCCCGATGATTGGCCGCAGCCACGGCATCCACGCGGAGCCGATCAGTTTCGGCCTGAAGATGGCGTTGATGTATGACGAGTTCAGCCGCTCGCTCGAGCGCCTTCGCGAAATGCGCGAGCGCGTCCGCGTCGGCAAAATCAGCGGCGCCGTCGGAACCCACGCCCACCTTGACCCGCGCGTGGAAAAATCCGTCTGCGAAAAACTCGGCCTCAAAGCCGCCGCCCTCTCGACCCAAATCATCCAGCGCGACCGCCACGCCGAGTTCATGACCACCCTAGCGATCATCGCCTCGAGCATCGACCGCTGGGCCACCGAATTCCGCCACCTGCAGCGCACCGAGGTTTTGGAGGTCGAGGAGTATTTCAGCGAAGGGCAAAAAGGCAGCAGCGCCATGCCCCACAAGCGGAACCCGATCACCGGCGAACGCCTCAGCGGCCTCGCACGCGTGATCCGCGGAAACGCCATGGCCGCCCTCGAAAATGTCGCTCTCTGGCACGAGCGCGACATCAGCCACAGCTCGGTCGAGCGCATCATCCTGCCCGACAGTTGCACCCTGCTCGACTACATGCTCTCGCTTTTGACGAAGCTCGTCTCAAAGCTGATCGTTTATCCCGAAAACATGCGGCGAAACATGGAACTCACCGGCGGTCTCTATGCGAGCCAGGCCGCACTGCTCATGCTCACGGAGAAGGGCATGGAGCGCAAAGCCGCCTACGAAGCCGTCCAGCGCGCCGCCATGAAAACCTGGCGCGAAGGTGGCGGCCTCGGCAAAAACCTCTCCGAGGAACCCACCGTCTCTGCCCACCTCTCGGCCGAGGAAATCCAACACGCCTGCTCGCCCGACCGCCACTTCCGCCATGTGGAAGACAAACTCCGCGCCGTTGGCATCAACTAATCCCGCATGAAAACCGTCGTGCTCCTGAGCGGCGGGATGGATTCCGTCGTCGCGCTTCACCACGCCCAGCGGGAGCATGAGGTCGTGGCAGCGTTGAGCTTCCACTACGGCGCGAAGCACAACGACCGCGAGATTCCCTTCGCCAAATGGCAGGCCGAATCCTGCGGCGTTCCTCACATCACGGTGCCACTGGATTTTATCGGCCGCGAGTTTGAGTCCGACCTTCTTCAAAAAGGCGGCGAGATTCCGAAAGGCCACTACGAGGAGGAGACGATGAAAAAAACCGTCGTTCCCTTCCGAAACGGCATCATGCTCTCGATCGCCGCCGGCTTCGCGGAAAGCAAAAACGCGTCTGGCCTCGTGATCGCCGCGCACGCCGGCGACCACGCGATCTACCCCGATTGCCGCGAGGAATTCATGCGCGCCATGTCCGACGCCATCCGACTCGGCACCTATGCCGAAGTCTCGGTGCTTCGCCCGTTCATCGCGATGGACAAAGCCGGAATCGCCCGTCGCGGAGCCGAACTCGGCGTGGATTTTTCCAAAACCTGGTCGTGCTATGTCGGCGGCGAGACGCATTGCGGTGAGTGCGGCACCTGTGTCGAGCGCCGCGAGGCGTTCCAACTCGCCGGCATCCCCGACCCCACCCAATACCTCGCCACCGGACCGCTTCCCTCGAAGCCATGCTGATCTCCGAGATTTTTTATTCGGTGCAGGGCGAGGGTGAACTCACCGGCGTGCCCTCGGTGTTCATACGAACCTCGGGCTGCAATCTGCGCTGCCGCTGGTGCGACACCCCCTACGCCTCGTGGAATCCCGAAGGCACCGAGATGTCCATCGACCAAATCCTCGCCGAGGTGGAAAAACATCCCGCCGCCCATGTCGTTCTCACCGGCGGCGAGCCGATGGTCGCCCGCGGCATTCACGAACTCGCTGCCCGACTCCGCGCCACAGGCAAACACATCACGATCGAAACCGCCGGCACCGTCGCCCCCGCTGGTATCGCCTGCGACCTCGCCTCGATCAGCCCAAAACTCGCCGACTCCACCCCAGCGCCCGGATCGATTGAAACCGCCTGGATCGACCGCCACGAAAAATCCCGCCAACGCCCCGAAATTCTCCGCGAGTGGCTGACGGCCTATCCATTCCAGCTCAAGTTCGTGGTTTCGAGCGAAGCCGACCTCCCCGAAATCCACGCCCTCTTGGCCGCGACCGGGCTCCCAGTTTCTCCCTCGAAAATCCTTCTTATGCCCGAGGGCACCGACCCCGAAACGATCGATTCCCGTCGCGACATGCTCGTCGGCCTGTGCCTCCGCCACGGCCACCGCCTCTGCGACCGCCTGCACATCCGCCTTTTCGGCAACACGCGGGGCACTTGAATTGGCGCCAAATTGCTCCTTGAGTTCGCGGGGGATGTGTGGGAGTTTGCATGAGCCTTAGGCGTTTTCGTTTATGCAATTCAGTTCCGGCGACCCAGTTTTTATTGGTCATTGGTCAGAGTTCATCGCGTCATTCATGTTCCTTGCGGCGTGTGTTCAGCACGCATTTTCAAGGGGATACGCATCGCCTGAGGCCCAACATGCGGTCGTGCCGTTTTTACGGGGAGGACTCCCCGTCCGCACCGACCGCCAACGCAACGCAATACACACAACCATGTCATCAGAATACTCACCGAGCGGTTCACGCCGCTCGCCGCGACGCGGCGGAGGGCGCCGTCAAGATCGCCCAAACCGCACGCCCCGCTCCACACAGCAACACGAACACCCTGCTAAAAAAGAGACCTCCTTGATCTCGAAGATCATCGGCTTCTTCACCGGTAAAAAAGATGAGCCCGAGCGTCCCGCCCGCACCGAACGCACGGAACGCGAGCGGCGCCCCCGCTCCTCCGAAAACACCTCCACCGAGCGCGCCCCGCGCGAGCGGAGTAGTCGCAGCGAACGCCCCACCGGCATGCGCTCACCCGAAGTCGTCGAGGTCACCTCGCCGCGCCTCTATGTGGGCAACTTGTCGTTCGACGCCGCCGAGAGTGACCTCTTCGAACTCTTCAACGGAGTCGGCAGCGTCCAGAATGTCGAAATCGTTGTGAACCGCCACACGATGCGATCGAAGGGATTCGCCTTCATTCAAATGCAATCGATCGACGAGGCCAAGCGCGCCGTCTCCGAGCTCCACGACAAGGAGTTCATGGGCCGTAAACTCGTCGTCAGCGGAGCCAAAGCCGTCGAGGAGCGTCGCTCCGAGCGCCAACAGGAATCGGCCGCTCCCGCCGAGCCCGCCGCCGCCACTGAATAAGAAAAACTTAAACGCCGAAAGGCCCCGTCCGGTCATCGTGACGGGGCCGACCGGTGTCGGCAAATCCTCCCTCGCCCTGGCGCTCGCCGAGTGCCTTAATGGTGAAATTCTCGGAGCCGACGCCTTCCAGATTTACGCTGGGCTTCCTGTTCTCACCGCCCAGCCTACCCCCGAACAACTCGACGCCGTTCCCCACCACCTCGTGGGTTTTTTGGATTTGAGCGAGAATTTCGACGCCGCCCGCTACGCCAACGCCGCGCGCGAAGCCCTCGCCGCCATTTCCTCGCGCGGCAAACTCCCCATCCTCGTCGGCGGCACCGGCCTTTACCTCAAAGCCCTCACCCACGGCCTTGCCGAAATGCCCCCCGTCGATCCCGACCTCCGCGCGAGGATTTCCGCCATGCCGCTCGCCCAAGCGGTCGAGGAATTGGGAAAAGCCGACCCCGAGGCGTTGGGTCAGATCGATCTGAAAAATCCCGTCCGCGTTCGCCGCGCCCTCGAAATCGTGCTTCAAACCTCACGCCCGCTCGCGGAGTCACGGGGCACATGGAAAAATCCCTCCAACGAATTTCGCGGCCTCGTGCTCACTCGCGAACGCGAGGATTTGCGGGACCGTATCGAAGCAAATGTCGCCCAAATGCTCGCCGGCGGCGCGATCGAGGAAGTCCGCCACGCCAGCCACGCCGGAGACGGCGCGCGCCGGGCGATCGGGTTTCGCGAGATCGAGGAATTCCTCTCCGGCAAATCCTCCCTCGACTCCTGCCGCGAGGCGATCGCCACCGCGACGAAGCAATACGCCAAGCGCCAATTGACCTGGTGCCGCACCCAATTTCATTTTCCCTCACTCGATTTGACTGAGATCCCCCACCCCGAATCCGCCCTGCCGCGAGCCCTCGAAATCCTCGCAGCCCAAGCGCCATGATCCCCGCCGCCGAGCTCGTCATTCTGGTCGGCTTGGAGCACGAGGGTGTCACACGCTGGGATTTGCAGGACTCTCTGGAGGAACTCCGCCTGCTCGCCGACACCGCCGGGGCGAAGGTCGTGGAGAGCGTCATCCAGCGTTTGGACAAACCCACCGCGCCTTTCTACATCGGCAAAGGCAAGGCCGAGGAGATCGCCAAATCCTCCAAGGAAAAACACGCGACCTCCGTGATTTTCGACGACGAGCTTTCGCCCGCTCAGAGCCGAAACCTCGAAGAAATCACCCACCGCAAAGTCATCGATCGCACCCAGCTGATTCTGGATATTTTCGCCAGCCGGGCCCGCACCCGCGAGGGCCGGCTGCAGATCGAACTCGCCCAGCTCCAATATCTCCTCCCCCGCCTCACCGGCATGTGGAGCCACCTCTCGCGACAGACCGGCGGCATCGGCACCCGCGGCCCGGGTGAAACCCAGCTCGAGGTCGACCGCCGCCGCGTGCAGGACCGCATCGCCCGGCTCGAACGCGAATTGGCCGAGGTGCGCAAACACCGGGGCATCCAGCGCGAGGGCCGCCTGCGCCACAACTGGCCGTTCATCTCGCTCGTGGGCTACACGAATGCTGGAAAATCCTCGCTCCTCAACCGGCTCACCGGCGCGACCGTCGAAGCCCGCGATCGGCTTTTCGAAACACTCGATCCCACCACGCGCCAGCTCACGCTGCCGAACCATCAGAAGGTTTTGCTCACCGACACCGTAGGTTTCATCCGCAAGCTCCCGCACACTCTCATCGAATCCTTCAAGGCGACTCTCGAGGAAGTCCAGTTGGCGAACCTGCTCCTGCATGTGGTGGACCTCTCCCACCCGCGCCACGCCGAGCAGATTGAGGCGGTGGATGCCGTGCTGGGTGAACTCGATGCCAAGGGCAAGCAGACGATCATGGTTTTCAACAAATGCGATCTCGTCACAGACCCCGAGATCGTGCAGGCCAACCTCGCTCGCCATCCCGGCAGTGTGGCGGTCTCGGCCCGCACCGGCGATGGCATGGCGCAACTCATACAGGAACTCGAAATCCGGCTCGCCGCTTGGCGGATGCAGGGGCGTTTTGTGATACCGCTCACCGAGCAGGCTTTGCTCGCGGAGATTCACCGTGTCGGCCATGTTCTGGATTTGAAATACGGCGAAGCCAGCGCCATGATCACGGCCCACATCCCACCCGAGTTGATCGGCCGGTTGTCGAAATACGACGCCGGTTCGCCCCAAAAATGACCCGAGTCTTTTTACAAACCACCGCCGCGCTCGCCCTTCTGGCTGTTCTCACCGGTTGCCAATCGGTGAAGGAAACCTTCGAGCGCATCCCCGGCAAGGAATCCCATGTCTATGTGGACGCCCCTATCAAGCCCGAGACGGGCATCGCCTCTTGGTATGGTGGACGCTGGATCGGCCGCCTCACCGCCAACGGCGAGACCTACCGCCAAGGCGACATCACCGCCGCGCACAAAAAACTCCCCTTCCACACGCCGGTGCGCGTGACGGATTTGAAAACCGGCAAATCGGTCGTCGTCCGCATCAACAACCGCGGCCCATTCGTGCGGGGGCGCATCATCGACTTGAGCGTCGTCGCCGCCAAGCAACTCGGCACCTATGATCGAGGGATCGCGAAAGTTCAAATCCAAGCCCTCCGCGAAGTCCCCGTCATGCGCTACCCGAACATGCGGGCGATCCCCCGCAAACCGACCGCGATGCCAGAACAAAAGCCGACCCCAGAGTCGTAAAAACACGGCGAGACTACCGGGCCCATTCGTGCGGGGGCGCATCATCGACTTGAGCGTCGTCGCCGCCAAGCAACTCGGCACCTATGATCGAGGGATCGCGAAAGTTCAAATCCAAGCCCTCCGCGAAGTCCCCGTCATGCGCTACCCGAACATGCGGGCGATCCCCCGCAAACCGACCGCGATGCCAGAACAAAAGCCGACCCCAGAGTCGTAAAAACACGGCGAGACTACCGGGCCCCTTCGTGCTTCAGCGGGCGGCCAGTGGGTGGCTGATTTTTGGTAGGACGCGGCTGGTTTCGACTTCGACTTCGCGCTCCATGCCGAGGATTTCGAGGAGGACTTTGATGCGCTCCTGGGCGGGGAGGACTTGGGTAACGAGGGCGCGGAGTCCAGTGAAGGGGCCTTCGATCAACTGCACCTCTTCGCCGACTTGAATGATGGTCGGGATTTCGATGGTTTCCTGGTCGACCACGGAGGCGCGGAGACCGGCGACGATCTCGTCGGGCACGATCGAGGGAATTCCGCCGAAGCGGACAATGGTGCTCACGCCGAGCGTGCCTTGGACATGGCGGTGCTGGGCGCGGTAGTTGAAGTGGGCGAAAACATAGCCGGGGAACATGGCCTCGGTGACCTTCACCTTGCCGCTGCTCCTGGCCCTCTCGAACCGGATCATCGGGCAGAAAACAGCAATGCCGACATCGCGCATGAGCATCCTGCGGGCGGCGGATTCGCTGCGGGGCTTGGTTTTCACACAGAACCACCGGAGTTCTTCGTCTTCAAAATGCGTCATGGTCCTAATTTCAGAGATGGGTTGGCGCGTGGCAAGTGCGGGCTATTCCTGGGCAAAAGAAAACGCATCCCACCGGAGCGGGATGCGTTTTGCATTTGGCGGGAAAGCCAAACGCGCGGAATTAACGCGCGTAAAGTTCGACGACGAGTTGTTCGTTGACGATAGGATTGATCTCCTCGCGGGAGGGGATGCGGACCATGGTGCCGCTGAGGTTTTCCTTATCCACGAGCAGCCAATCGGGAACGGTAACGATCTGCGTGAGTTCGACACCGCGCTTGCCGAGGCGCTTGGATTTTTCGCTCTCCTTGACGGCGACGACATCGCCGGCCTTGAGGTTCATCGAGGAAATGTTGGTCTTGCGGCCGTTGACGGTCACATGGCCGTGGCCGACCATCTGGCGTGCTCCACGCAGGGTCTTCGAGAAACCCATTTTTTGAACGACATTGTCGAGGCGGGTCTCAAGGAGTTGGAGCAGGATCACGCCGGTGACGCCACGGCGGCGGCTGGCGATCTCGAAGTAGCGGCGGAATTGGCGCTCGAGGACTCCATACTGGTGGCGGAGTTTTTGCTTTTCAGCGAGGGCGATCGAGTAATCGGTCTGCTTGCGGCGTGAGCCCTTTGGGCCGTGTTGGCCTGGAGGATAGCTTTTATTTTCGAAGGCCTTCGGCGATCCGCCGAGGAACACGCCATAGCGGCGGCTGATTTTGGTTTTGGGTCCGGTGTAACGAGCCATTTTTAATTTTTCAGTTGGAAGTTTTCAGTTGGAAGTTTTCAGGAACGTCAGACGCGGCGCTGTTTTGGCGGGCGGCAACCGTTGTGCGGGATCGGGGTGACATCACGGATGGTGGTGACATCGAGACCGATCGCTTGCATGGCGCGGACGGCGGATTCGCGTCCGGAGCCGGGGCCTTTGACGCGCACTTCGACTTCCTTGAGCCCGTGGCCCATGGCTTGGCGGCAGGCGTCCTGCGCGACCATTTGGGCGGCGTAGGCGGTGCTTTTGCGGGAGCCTTTGAAGCCGCATTTGCCGGCGCTGGACCATCCGATGACACCACCACGGAGGTCGGTGATGCTGACGATGGTGTTGTTGAAGCTGGCTTGCACATGGGCAATGCCCTGTGTGACGCCTTTGCTGCCCTTGGCCTTGACGACCTTGATCGGCTCGATGGTGTCATCGAGGGAGATGCTGGCAGCAGAAGGGGCTCCGGATGCGGGTGCGGTGGTTTCTGCGGCGGCTTTCTTGGCTTTGGGCGCGGCTTTCTTGGCAGGCGCTTTTTTGGCGGGCGCGGCTTCCGCTGTTGCGGCGGGCGCAGGAGCCTCCGTAGCGGCTGGGGCGGCTGGCTCGGCGGCGGGTGTTTGGTTTTCTTCGCTCATGATATTTTAAATGCGGGATTAGACTTTGCCGGCCTTGGCATCCTTGTTGCGCTGGACGCCGACGGTTTTGCGAGGGCCTTTGCGGGTGCGGGCGTTGGTGCCAGTGCGCTGACCGCGAACGGGCAGACCGCGGCGGTGGCGGATGCCACGGTAGCAATTGATCGCCTGAAGGCGCTTGAGATTGCCTTGAACCTCGCGGCGGAGGTCACCTTCGATCGGAATTTTATTGGCGTTGATCGCGACGATGATGGCGTTCAGTTGTTCGGGCGAAAGATCCTTGGCACGGATGTTGGGATCGATGTTGGCCTGTTCGAGAATTTTTTTCGAGTTGCTGGGGCCCAAGCCGTAAATATACGGCAGGGAGGCTTCGATGCGTTTGTCGCCGGGAATGTCTACTCCAAGTAAGCGGGGCATTTTTGATTTTTTTCTGGTTGCGGGCTTAGCCCTGTTTCTGTTTGTGGCGCGGATTTTTGCAAACCACGCGGATGACATTGTTGCGGCGAACGATTTTGCACGCTTCGCACAATCTTTTTACTGAGGCTCGGACTTTCATTTTCTTCTTTTTGGTTGATGTGACGACGAATCCTTGTGGCGGTAGGTGATGCGGCCCTTGGTCAAATCGTAGGGCGACATTTCCAACATGACACGGTCTCCAGGGAGAATGCGAATGAAGTGCAGACGCATTTTCCCGGAGATATGAGCAAGCACGCGATGACCGTTTTCCAGTTCAATCCTGAACATAGTGTTCGGCAGCAACTCGACGACCTTGCCCTCTACTTCGATAGCGTCTTTGGTGGCCATGTCAATACTTCGGGTTGATGGTCGGTGACCAGAACGGTGTGCTCGAAATGCGCGGAGGGCTGGCCGTCGGCGGTGACGGCGGTCCACTTGTCAGGAAGGATGCGGACTTTTTCGGTTCCCAAATTGATCATGGGCTCGATGGCGAGGGTCATGCCGGCTTTGAGTTTTGGGCCGACGCCGCGTTTTCCAAAATTGGGAATCTGGGGATCTTCGTGAAGGCGACGGCCGACGCCATGTCCAACAAATTCGCGAACGACGCTGAAGCCATTTTTTACGGCTTCAGTTTCGACGAAGTTGGAAATGTCGCCGACGCGATGTCCGGGTCGGGCGAGTTCCACTGCGCCGCGCAAAATCCGCTCGGTCACGGTAAGGAGTCGCTCGGTTTCGGGGGCGATGATTCCGACGGCGACGGAGGTGGCATTGTCGCCAATCCATCCATCACGAATGATGCCGACATCCATTTTGACGATGTCGCCATAGGCGATGGGTCGGGAACCGCCGATGCCATGAACGACCTCTTCGTTTAGGCCAATGCAAATGTGGCCGGGGAATTTTTTATAGCCGAGAAACGCGCTCTTGACTCCGGCCTCCGACATCAATTGGGAGGCGCGGTGATCGACCTCTCCGGTGGTCACGCCCGGAGCGATCATCTCAACGAGATTTTGCAAAATCCAAGCGGCGGTCTCTCCTGCTTGGCGCATTTTTTCAATTTCGTGAGGCCGCTTGATCGGAATCATGGGCGGGAAATGAGAGGAGGTCGGGAGATGTCGCCGAGGGACGAAGGGACGGTCAAGTCAGCGAAATTTTTCAAGGCCGGAAAAAAAGCGGTTAGAAGCGCGACGCGAAATAAATGGTCACGCCGGCGATGACCAGGATGCCCAAGCCGGCATACATCCACACAAGGGTCTGATCGTTGAGAGCCTGCCCGCCGCTGAGACGGCTACGGGATTCCTGCGCGCTGCGGATTCGGCCCTTGCGGAGAAATCCATCATAATGGCGCTGGAGCAGGTGGGTTTCCACCTGACGCATCGTATCAAGCACGACACCGACAATGATCAGAAGTCCTGTGCCGCCGAAAAATTGCGATGTCATGTAGGGGACCTGCATGCTTTGGCTGAGCAACTGCGGAAGAACAGCGATACCGGTGAGGAAGATGGCGCCGGCAAAAGTGAGGCGCGTCATCGTGTAGTCGAGGAAATCCGCGGTCGGCTTGCCGGGGCGAACGCCAGGGATGAATCCGCCGTATTTTTTGAGGTCGTCAGCGATTTGAACGGGCTGGAACTGGGTCGCCACCCAGAAGTAGCTGAAAAAGAAAATCATCAGCGCGTAAAATAGGTAATGGAGCCAACCGTAAGTGAGCAAGTTGGACAAATCCTGAGCCCACCCGACACCTGGGAATGCCATGTTCAGGATCGTCGAGGGGAAAAGCAGGATGGCTTGCGCGAAAATGATCGGCATGACGCCAGCGTAGTTGACTTTCAGCGGCATGTATTGGGTCTGACCACCATAGACCTTCCGACCGACCACACGCTTCGCGTATTGAACGCTGATTTTCCTCTGGGCTTGCGTCACGGCGATGACTGCCGCAATCACAAATATCAAGAAGGCAATCATCAACACAAGAACGACCGGACTCACCGCGCTTTGGGCCTCGGGACCGGAAGGAACAAATGTCCGCCAAGCTTGAATCAAGCCCGCTGGCAACTGGGCGAGAATACCCACCGTGATGATGATGGACATTCCGTTGCCAATGCCGCGCTCCGTGATCTGATCTCCAAGCCACATCAACAGCATGGTGCCCGATGTCATGGTGATGATCGTAATGAGGTGGAAACCGATTCCAGGCATCGAAACCAAGGGCAGACCAATTGCGTTGATCGTGTCCATGATACCCGGCAAGAAAGGGTTCGCTTGCGGGTTTTCGAAGGAACGCGCCAAGAGGTAAGATTGGAAAATGCAAAGCCCGATCGTGGTATATCGGGTGTATTGCATGATTTTTTGGCGTCCACCATCCTCGCGAGAAAGTTTTCCAAGCTGAGGAATCACAGCCGTTAGCAACTGCAACATGATCGATGCACTGATAAACGGCATGACGCCGAGCGAGAAAATCGCGCAATTCGAAAGAGCACCGCCGCTGAAGAGATTGAACAGGGCCGCGACCCCACCGGCTGCGGCAGAATCCGCTTGATCGATGAACCAGCGGTGGAGAACCTCGGCATTCACGCCAGGGGTCGTGATGCACGAGCCAGCGCGAATGATAACGATCGCGGCTAAAGTGAACAGCACACGGGTGCGCAGTTCGGGAATTTTAAAAATATTGGCGAACGCGCTGATCATGCCTTGGAAGTGTTACCCAGCCAGAGGATCAGGAAGTTCACAGATCGGTGGATCAAGGAATCGAACCGCTCAGGCGGCTTCAGCTTTCGGAAGGACAACCTTGCCTCCGGCTTTCTCGATTTTCGCGCGGGCGGAATCGCTCACCTCGTCAACTTGGACTGTGAGAGCCTTGGTGATCTCGCCACGACCGAGGATTTTCACCCCGTCGAAACGGCCATTCACCAGACCGAGTTTGCGAAGCGTTTCCTCGTTAACCACATCTCCAGCGGAGAATCTTTTCTCCAGCGTGTCGAGATTGACCACACCGTAAACGGTCTTGAACGCGGCGTTGTTGAAGCCGCGCTTGGGCAAGCGGCGGTAGAGTGGCATCTGGCCACCTTCGAATCCGAGGCGGATCGAACCACCCGAGCGGGCTTTTTGACCTTTGTGGCCTTTGCCCGAGGTTTTGCCTTTGCCGGAGCTTTCGCCGATACCGAGGCGCTTGCGGCGGTGCTTGGCACCGGGATTGGGTTTAAGAGTATGAAGTCTCATCGGATTCAGGCAGCAACGGGTTCAGTGGCGGCTGCGGGAGCCGGCTTGCGGAGGGTTTTTCCGCGGAGTTTGAAAATTTCCTCTTTTTGACGGAGTTGAACAAGTGCGGCGATCGTGGCATTGACCACATTCGCGTGATTGCTCGAGCCGAGGGATTTCGCGAGCACATCGCGGATGCCAACGGCTTCCAGGACGGCGCGGACACCGCCACCTGCGATGACGCCAGTTCCTGGCGATGCGGGGCGAAGCAGAACACGACCACCACCGGATTCGCCGGTCACTTCGTGCGGGATGGTATTATCCTTTACGGCGACTTTCACCATGCGCTTCTTGGAAGCATCGGTAGCCTTGCGGATGGCTTCGCTGACCTCATTGGCCTTGCCGAAACCGACGCCGACTTTGGCATTTTTGGCGTCTCCAGCCACGATCAAAGCGCTGAAGCTGAAACGGCGACCGCCTTTCACGACCTTGGCGCAACGATTAATGAAAACCACTTTTTCGGTGATTTCCTTGGGCTCCCTGGGTGTCTCGGGGCGGGAATTTCTTTTTTCTCTATTGGGTTTCGGAGGCATGGTGTCGTTCTTAGAATTGGAATCCGCCATCGCGGGCGGCGTCGGCCAAGGCTTTGACTTTGCCGTGGTATTTAAATCCACCACGGTCGAAAACGACCTGGGAAATTTTTTGTGCAGAGCCGCGCTGGGCGATTAGTTTGCCGACCTCGGTGGCGATGGCCACATTCGCGCGGGCATTCGCCTTGGCGCGGATTTCAGGTTCCGTCGTGTGAACCGAGACAAGGGTCTTGCCGAGGGAGTCATCGATGACCTGAGCGGTGATGTGACGGCCGGAAAAATGAACGGCGAGACGAGGACGGGCTGGTGTGCCTGTGAGCTTCTTGCGAAGGCGTGTGTGGCGGAGTTTGCGTTTGTCGATGGCAGACATGGCTTATTGGACGGTTTTGCCTTCTTTGCGGCGGAGTTGCTCTCCGGCGAATCGCACACCCTTGCCTTTGTAAGGCTCGGGCGGGTAATAGGCACGGATATTGGCGGCGCACTGTCCAACCACTTGGTTGTCAATGCCCTCAATGGATAGTTTGGTGTTATCGGTGACGGTGATTTTCACACCTTCAGGGATATTGAAATGGATGGGATGGGATTTCCCGAGGCTGAGATTCAGGAGTTTGCCTTGAACAGCGGCCTTGAAACCGACGCCATGGATTTCCATGTCGCGCTTGAATCCATTGGTGACTCCCATGATCATGTTCGAAAGCAGGGAACGGGAGAGTCCGTGAAGAGCTTTGTCTTCGCGTTGCTCGCTGGAGCGCTCGACGGCGAGAACTTCGCCATCCACTTTCGCCGTGATGCTGGCGGGGAGTTTCCACTCGAGTTTTCCCTTAGGGCCTTCGACGAGCACAGAGCTATCGCCGTTGACGGCTACTTTGACCTTTGGTGGGATCGTGATGGGTTTTTTACCGATTCGTGACATGGCTTACCAGATGTAGGCGAGCAATTCGCCGCCGACTTTTTGTTTGCGCGCCTCGTGGCCGGTGAGAATTCCACGCGAGGTGGAGAGGACCGCGATGCCCATGCCGCCGAGGACGCGAGGGATCTCCCCGGCACCTACATAACGGCGCAGACCCGGACGGCTCACACGCTTGAGACCGGAGATGGCGCTGGTTTTATTGACGAATTTCGTTTGGATTTTAATGGCTTGATGGCCATCGTCGGTCACGAGTTCGGTTTCGTTGATATAGCCTTCCTTTTTTAGGATTTTGGCGATGTCGCTCTTGAGCTTCGAGTAGGGAAGGGTGAGCGAGGACTGACCGGCCGCAGTGGCATTGCGAAGGCGGGTGAGCATGTCGGCGATGGGATCGTTCATAACAGGATAATCAGGCGGCGGGTTCCGTGGCTTTAACTGGGGCCTTCTTGGCTTTGTCCACAAAGGGCATTCCCATCTCGGTCAGGAGCGATTTGGCCTCGGCATTGGTTCGGGCGGTGGTAACGATCGTGACATCGAAGCCGATGTTCTTTTTGATTCGGTCGAGCTCGATCTCGGGGAAAATGGACTGATCGGTAACACCGAGTGTGTAATTTCCATTGCCATCAAAAGCGCGGGTGGAAACGCCACGGAAATCGCGAATGCGGGGAAGAGCGGTCTTGATGAGGCGCTCGAGGAATTCATACATGATGCGGCCGCGGAGCGTGACTTTCGCGCCGATGGCTTGCTCTTCGCGGAGCTTGAAGTTCGAGATCGCCTTCTTGGAGGTGGTCGTCACCGGTCGTTGGCCACTGATCGTGGTCAACTCGGACTTGGCAATTTCCAAAGCCTCTTTGGTGTCCTGCGCGGAGCCGATACAGGTATTGATGACAACCTTCGAGATTTTAGGAATCTGATGGATGTTTTTGTAGCCGTGCTTTTCGCGCATCGCGCCAAGGATGCGGGTCTTGTATTCGGTCAGGAGTTCGGGTTCTTGCGTCATGGCTTTACTCAGGCGGCTTTCTTGGCCTTCTTGTCAGTGGTGGCTTTCTCCAAGACTTTCACATTGGAAACATGGATCGGACCTTCGCGCTCAATGATCGCGCCGTTCGGGTGAAGTTGCGATTTGCGCTGATGTTTTTTGATCATGCGAACACCTTCGACGATGACTTGGGCTTTATCGGCTTTGATCTCGAGGATTTTCCCGGTGGAACCTTTGTGGTTTCCGGAAATCACTTGGATGGTGTCACCGCGGCGGACATGGAACTTGGGCTTGCTCATAGGACCTCCGGTGCGAGGGAGATGATTTTCATGAAATTTTTCTCGCGAAGCTCGCGGGCGACTGGGCCGAAAATGCGGGTTCCGCGTGGGTTCGAGTCCTTATCGATGATGACAATCGCGTTGCTATCGAAGCGGAGCGCGGAGCCATCTTCGCGGCGGACGGGTTGCTTGGTGCGGACGACCACGGCGCGGACCACATCGCCTTTTTTGACGGTGCCGCCAGTGGAGGCCTCCTTGACGTTGGCGGTGATGATATCACCGATCTGAGCAGTGGAGGTGGCCTTGCCGATGACACCGATCATGGTGGCCATGCGGGCGCCGGTATTGTCGGCGACATCGATGCGGGAGCGGATCTGAATCATGGCTTTAAATTAGTGCTTAAGGACTTCAATGAGGCGCCAGCGCTTGGTTTTGCTGAGCGGGCGGGTTTCCATGATGCTGACACGGTCGCCAATCTGAGCCTCGTTCTTTTCGTCATGAGCATGAAACTTCGAGACATGCTTGATAATTTTGCCGAACTTCGGATGTGGCACGCGAGTGATGGAGCGAACGACGATGGTTTTATCCATTTTATTGGACACGACCTCGCCGAGGCGGACCTTGCGGAGCGCGCGGTTTTCGACTGTTTCGGGAGCGGTGGTTTCTGCCATGGCTGGTTATTTCTTGGATGCCTCGGCGGCCTTGCGGCTGAGGACGGTTTCGACGCGGGCGATGTTTCGACGGGCCACGCGGATGAGGTGGGGCTTCTCGAGTTGGCTGCTCTGCTGTTGCATGCGCAGATTGAAAATTTCTTCCTTCAACTCGCGCTTGCGGGTGAGAAGTTCTTTCGGAGTGAGTTCCTGGATTTCCTGAATCTTCATGGCGTAATCAGCTGGCGTGGTGGCGGGTGATGAAGCGGGTGCGGACCGGGAGCTTATTGGCTGCCAGGCGTAGGGACTCGCGAGCGATGGTCTCGGAGACACCATCCAATTCAAAAAGAATATTGCCGGGTTTAATGACAGCGACCCAATATTCGGGCTGGCCTTTGCCTTTACCCATTCGGGTTTCCGGTGGACGGGCGGTGACGGATTTGTCGGGGAAAATGCGAATCCACAGCTTGCCTTTGCGCTTCATGTTGCGGGTGAGCGCAACACGGGCGGCCTCGATTTGTGTGTTGGTGATCCAACCACGCTCGAGGGTCTGAAGGCCGAATTCACCGAAGTCGATCTTAAGATTGCGAGAAGCGATCCCCTTGCGGCTACCCCGCTGGGTTTTGCGATACTTCACGCGTTTTGGCATCAATGGCATAACTTTATCCTTTTACTTAAATTCGTTAATGATCTCAGACAGTCGCCGGGGCCTCGACATCGGGGGCCGGGTTGGAACGAACGATGATTTCCTTCGGTTTATCCTGCACTTCTTCTTCGACTTTCTTGCAGATCCAGCACTTGACTCCGATTTTACCGGCAACGGTCTCGGCTTCCGCAAACCCGTAGTCGATCGGGATACGGAGGGTGTGGAGAGGGACTTTGCCTTCGTGATAGCGCTCGGTGCGGGCAATTTCCGCGCCACCCAAACGACCGGCGCAACGGATTTTGATACCAAGAGCACCTTGGTCCATCGTGAGTTGCACAGCGCGCTTCATGGCGCGACGGAAGGAAATACGGCGCTCAAGTTGAGAGGCGACATTCTCGGCCACGAGTTGGGCATCGAGGTCGGGATTCTTGATTTCGACGATGTCAATTTTCACCTGCTTGCCGCCGGCGAGGTCACTGACTTCCTTGGTGAGGTTCTCGATTTCCTGGCCGCGGCGACCGATCACGACACCCGGACGGGCGGTGTGGATTGTCACTCGGACACTATTCCAAGCGCGCTCGATCACGATGCGGGCGACGGCGGCTTGCTTGAGCTTTTTCTTGAGAGTGGTGCGAATTTTGTCGTCGGCGATCAGGTAGTCGGCAAAGTCTTTGCGCGATGCATACCAGCGGGAACCCCAGTCACGGGTGATGGGTAGACGAAATCCGATCGGGTTTACTTTTTGTCCCATGATTACTCCTTGGTTTCCGCGGCGGGAGCGGCGGATTCGGTTTCAGACGCCGGGGCGGGCTCGGCGCCTGGAGCCTTCGACTTGGCGGAGGCTTTTTTAGTTGTTTTTTGTTTCTTTTTCTTAAGTTTGTCCTCGCGCCGGACAATTTCGATCTCGTCGGTTAGGATGACACGAATATGGCTGGAGCGTTTGCGGATCGGACCGGCACTTCCGCGAGCTTTGGGCTGGGAGCGGTTCAAGGTCGGCCCCTCGCCTACAACGGCTTCTTTCACGACGAGGTCGGAAACATTCAAGCTATTGTTGTTCTCGGCGTTGGCGATCGCGCTACGAAGTGTCTTCAGAATCAAGCCGGCGGCTTTTTTCGGAGTGAAACGCAAAAGATCAAGGGCATCCGTGGCGGGAAGACCTTGAATGGCGCGTGTGACCTCGCGAGCCTTGAAGGCCGAGATCTTGGCGAACCTGTGTGTCGATTTTACCTGCATGTCTTTTGTTGTTTATTTTTTGGCGTCCACTTTAAGGGTGTCGCCTTTTTCCACTCGCGTGTTATCCGAGCTTAGATTTTGAATCACAGCACCGCTGATGCGTTCTCGCACATCGATGACTTTGGCATTTCCTATGAGTTGTCCATCCCGAAGGATGATAAAGGGCATTCCTACTTTGACGCCGTTGGTCGAGCCGACATTCGCGACAATGAGGGAAAGGTCCTCTTTGAAGTCCACCACCCGAGCCTGCTGAAGACTATCGTTTGCATCGCTAGTTTGGTTTTCGGTCACTCCGAGGATTTGGGCTGTTTCCCGCAATTCGGCTTCCACAGCTACTCGGGCCTCGGTTTTGATGTCACCGGAGGTTTTGACAAGGATTGTAATGGATTCACTGAGTTTTACCAACTGCTCGATGGCTGCTTGATGTTTTTCCTTGAGAACACGAAGTTCTCGAATGGCTTGGAGCAACCTGGCTTCCAGCAGGGAGGGATCGTTGTCTATATTGGATAAACCGATCGCTTCTAATCGGAGTTGGGCCTCTAAAAGTTGACGCTTAAAGATTTCTGCCTCGGTATTTGCGGCCGCGATGCCCTCTGTGAGGTTTTTCATCTGCGATCGCGCCATGAGGAGTTGCTCTTTTAGCGCGGCAACATCATTGGTTTCCGGGTCGGGAAGTGTGTATCCCGGATCCGGACTGCCTGATTCAAAATCTGTCAAAGATCGGTCGTTCCGTGCCGATGCCCCAGAGAGCGACAGCAAGAACGCGAGAGATGCCGCCGTGGCGACAACCCTCATTATTTATTTTGTCACTTTTGCGGTGTGAGAACCGTGTTTCTTGAAAATTCGTGTTGGCGAAAATTCGCCCAACTTGTGACCAACCATATTTTCGGTCACGAAGACGGGAATGAAAGTCTTGCCGTTGTGCACATTGAAGGTGTGGCCAACGAAGTCCGGCGTAATTGTGCTGCGGCGGGACCAGGTTTTGATGGGTTTTTTTGTTCCGGAGTCGTTGATCCGGTCGATCTTGTCGAGGAGCTTCCACTCCACAAATGGGCCTTTTTTCAGTGAGCGTGCCATGGATTAGTTCTTCGATTTGGCCTTGCGGCGCTGGATAATAAAGGTGTCGCTGGGTTTGTGCTTCGCGCGGGTCTTGAAGCCCTTGGCGAGCTGACCCCAAGGGGACATCGGATGGTGGCGACCGCCACCGCCCTTGCTCTTGCCTTGACCTCCACCCATCGGGTGATCGACCGGGTTCATGACCATACCGCGGACATGAGGGCGAACGCCGAGCCAACGGCTGCGACCAGCCTTGCCGGACGAGACATTCATGTGGTCGGTGTTGCCGACTTGGCCGATCGTGGCGTAGCAATTTTCATTGATGCGGCGAATTTCGCCGGAGGCGAGTTTCAAAAGCGCATATCCGCCCTCGCGGTTGGCAAGGGTGGCAAACGAACCCGCGCTGCGGATCATCTGGCCGCCACGACCTGGAACGAGTTCCACATTGTGGACTTGAGTTCCCAGCGGGATAGACTTCAAAGGAAGGGCATTGCCGACACTGGGTTCGGCTTTTTCACCGGCGCTAACTTTCATGCCAACAGTCAAACCGACTGGGGCAAGAATATAAGCACGCTCGCCATCAGGAAATTGGATCAAAGCGATACGCGAAGTGCGGTTCGGATCATACTCGATGGCGACCACGCTGGCGACCACATCACGGTGGAGGCGCTTGAAATCAATGATACGGTAGCGGCGTTTGTGGCCACCGCCGACATGACGCATCGTGATGCGACCTTGGTTGTTGCGGCCGCCGGTGCGCTTGATGGACTCGGTGAGTTTTTTCTCCGGCTTGGTTTTGGTGATCTCCGCGAAATCCGGAAGGATTTTGAAGCGGGCAGCCGGGGTGAGTGGACGGAATGTTTTGAGTGCCATGGCTAGTTTCCCTTAGACGATATCGAGTTTCTCACCTTCTTTGAGGGTGACGATGGCTTTTTTCCAGTTTGGGCGGCGGCCAAAGTCGGCGCGGCGTTCGCGCTTTTTTTTGCCCGCGTAGTTTGCGGTGTTCACATCGGCGACCTTCTTTTTAAAGATCACTTCGATGGCTCGCTTGATCTGGAGCTTGTTTGCCGAAGGAGGGACCCGGAAGACATACTTGTTGAGCTTTTCGGAAAGCAGGGTCGCTTTCTCGGTCAGCAGGACGGATTGAATATGGTCGTAAACATCGCTCATTTTGCCAGCCTTTCGGAAATTTTATCCAACGCGCCACGGGTGACGATGATCTTGTCGAACTTGAGGAGGTCCTCGGTGTTGACATCCGCTGCGCGGGTGAGTTGGGCCTTCGCCACATTGCGGGCGGCCTTGAAAGTATTTTCATCAAACCCCTCGGAAACGACGAGGGTGGTTTTGGAATCCGGGGAAGCAGACTTGAGAAGAGTGACAAATTGCTTCGTCTTGGGTTCGGCGACGGCGAAGGCATCGACGAGAAGAACATCGCCAAGAGCGATGCGGGCGCTGAGAGCTTTGCGAAATGCGAGTTTCTTAACAGCCTTTGGAGTGTTCTTCGTATAATCGCGAGGCACGGGGCCGTGAGCGACACCACCACCAACCCAAACCGGGCTGGAAAAATATCCCGCACGGGCGCGGCCGGTGCCTTTTTGGCGCCAGGGCTTGCGACCCGAGAGATTCACATCGCCCTTGGTCTTGGCGCAGGCTGTTCCACTGCGGCGGGCGGCTTGGATCGCCACGACGACATCGTGCACGGCTTGGTTGCCCTTGGCCTCGTCGGTGATGAGTTCAATCTTTGCCTTCTCGGCGTCCTTGGCGGTGAAAACTGTCGCGCTCATGAGTTGGAAACGGAAACGGCACAAGCCTCGGATCCCGCTTGGGAAGCGATTTCGAAGACGATGTGCGGTTGGAAATTCATTGTTGTTGACCGTTGTTTTCGCCCTTCATCGGGGGACAAAAAAACCACGCTTGCGTGGTCATTAAGCTACCCCCAAGGACTAACGGGAAGTGGGAAACTACAGGCCGCTGAAAATGAGGCAAGATAAAAAACGAAAAAAACTCGCCTAGTGATTCCATGAGGTTTTTTCCGAGTTTTTATCCGACCGATTCGCACATGCGACCAACCGCTAGAACCACGCGGCAGAGCCTCGTGGATGGCTCGACGATTTCTCCCGGCCACACCACCACATCTTCGAGAATCGCCCCTTCACCAACGATCGCTCCTTCCCCCACAGCGGTGCCTCCAGTCAGGGTCGCCGAGGGATCGACCACCGCGCCAGGCGCCACAACTTGCCACCAATCTTCAGGCAGATAAGAGAATCGATGGGCATCTCCGGCGAGGATTTTGTGGACCTCGAGATAAGCCCCGATATTTCCAATATCAAACCACACGCCTTCATCCACGACGACTCCCCCCACCCGCGCGCCGCGCCTCATGAGATCAATCAGCACGGGGATGATCGAAACGATTTGGCCGTCGCCGATGTGCTTGTGGATTTCTGGAGAAACGATGCTCACTCCGGTGAAAAGAAAAGCCGGCTCGGGGCGTCCACCAATCAAGCCGCGCATGTCCGTGACGAGCCCCGAGTCCACATCAAATTGGATGCGGCGTTCAGCTCCCGAAGAGCGCAGCGCGAGCGTGGCGATATTTCCGGATCCGCTGTGCGCGCGGATCAGCGGGCCCAGTGGAAAGTCCGCGAGCACATCGCCATTATATACAAGGAACGGTTCATCGCCGAGAAGGTCGGCCGCATTTTTGATGCCGCCTCCGGTTTCGAGGAGAACGGGTTCGTGGCGGAAAAAAACTTCACGCCCCCGGTAGTCGCCACGCCCCTGCGAAGCGCCCAGCAAGCTTCCGTAGGCCTCGGGGCGATGGTGTGTATTGACGACGAATTTTTGCACTCCGGCATCCATCAGATGATCGAATGCGAAAGTGATGAGAGGCTTGTTGAAGACCGGCACGAGCGGCTTCGGCCGCGAATCCGTAAGAGGCCTCAGTCGTGTTCCGAGGCCAGCTCCGAGCACGAATGCCGTGGAGATCGGGCCCGCCGCGCGATCGACTGGCTTGTCACTCATCAGCGCTCAACAAGTAGCGCATCGGATGCAGCGTGCTATCCACAAAACCATGGCGCCGGTAGAACCCCGCACTCCTCTCTCCCGGATCGGTCAGCAGCGTGATTCGAAGAAATTTTTTCTCCCGCGCAAAGGCGATCGCATGCTCGAGGAGCTTCACTCCCAAGCGGTGTCCTCGGTGATCCCGGTGAATCACCAGATCCTCCAGCATCAATACAAATCCTCCCTCGGCGGTGCTGATCGTAATCAGGAGATTAATCATGCCGACGATCATTCGGTCATTGCGCATCACAAAAATCCTACCGCGCGAGGGCTGCTCGAGGATCAGGCGCAAGCCGCGAATTTGCTTCTCGCGGTCAGGCGTAAAGTCGGCCTCCTGCGAGAAAAGGTCGGCGAGCAAATCGGCAAGCTCGGAAAGGTCATCGACTGTCGCGGGCTCTATCCTCAAGTCAGGCATGGCCCTCCTATCCCACATCCCGCGCCGGGAGGCAATCCACCGCCTCCAGTTTTTTTCAGCGGCCGAACTTCCGATCGAGTTCGGAAAACGACCACTGGATCATGGTCGGCCGCCCCTGCGGACACGCGTAGGGGAGTTCGCACCCGAGCAATTCGCAGACGAGCCGCCGAGCCCGCGATTCCTCGTAAGGAAACGCATCGAGCGCCGCGAACCGCGAAACCGAGCGGATCAGAGCATCGAGCACGGGTTGACCGCCGCCGAGCAGACCAGTCGCTTTCAGAGTTTCGCAAACATCAGCCAGCGTCTCGCGCGGATCGCGGTCGCCGACACACGCTGGCAGTGCCTCGATTTTGAAAGATCCGCCGCCGAAGGGTTCCAACAAAAAACCCGCTCGCGAGAGAGCGTCCAAATTTTCCGAAATCCACACCGCATCCTTCGGCGTCATTTCGACCACGATGGGCAGAAGGAGTCTTTGGGAATGCGTCCCGCCCGCCGCCGCCTCACGACGCATGGTTTCAAAAATGATCCGTTCCGAAGCCGCGCGAATATCGAGGAGCACCAAGCCATCCGCTCCCTCCATCAGAATCCACCGTCCACCAAGTCCTCCCATGAGCCGAAACTCCGCCCCGGGCCGGGCGGGTTCCGGCGCGCGCACGGCGGGCAAATCCAATTGGGGCGCCTGCTTGAATGGTTTCGCCGCAGCCCGAGGCACAGGCTCCTCGCGCCTTGGCATCGGCGGGGAAATCGGCGGCGCAGGCTTGCGGAGTTTTTCGAGAGTTTTTCCCGCCGCCAGATACACGGCCTGACGGAGCTGGTCCGGACGATGAAGCCGCACCTCGCGCTTGGCGGGATGCACATTGCAATCGAAGGCCAAGGGGTCCATCGAAATCCTCAACACGGCCAGGGGATGCCGACCTTTCGGCAAAGCCTCGGAGTAAGCCTCGCGCAGGGATTGGAAGACTGCTGGGCACTGGACGACCCTTTTGTTCAGAACAACGAATTGCAATTCGCGGTCCGGTCTCCCCTCGCCCGGCTTCGAAATGAACCCTTCGATTCGAATCCCATTTTCCTCTACCGGCTCGACCGGCAGCAGCCTCGCCATGAAGTCCACGCCGAACAAATCCCGCAACCTCACGCCCAAATCCTCGGACGGTGCGGCTTGCCAAAGTCGACGCCCCTCGCGCACGAGCGTCATGCCGACCCCAGGATGCGCCACGGCGAGTGATTGCATCTGGTGAATGATATGGGCCGACTCGGTCTCCTCGCCTCGCAGAAATTTTTTTCGCGCCGGGAGATTGTAGAAAAGAGATTCGACCTCGATCGTGGTTCCCGGGGCGCCCCCACTATCCGAGACGGATTCGATTTTCCCGCCTCCCACGCGGATTTCGGTTCCGGCGTCGGAATCGTGCGGACGGGTCGCCAGACGAAACCTCGAAACGCTCGCGATGCTTGGCAAGGCCTCGCCACGAAAGCCCATCGTCGCCACCGAGGCCAGATCAGTGGCGGTGCGGATTTTGCTGGTGGCGTGGCGCTCGAGGCTCAGCAGCGCATCCTCGCGGTCCATGCCGCATCCATCGTCACCCACGCGAAGCAGGCGCGACCCACCGCCGACAAATTCCACGGTGACCCGCCGGGCTCCGGAATCGATGCTGTTTTCCACCAATTCCTTCACGACGGAGGCTGGACGCTCGACCACTTCGCCGGCCGCAACTTGGCTGGCGACTTCATCGGCGAGCAATCGAATCCTTCCCATGCCGTTTGACTTTGCACGGATTCGTTTTTAAGAAAAGGCCGTGATCACGATTACCGACCAAGCTGCGCGCGCGTTATTGGATTTGATCGCCGCGAAGGGAACCGGCGATGGCTTGCGCTTGGGAGTCGAAAAAGGCGGCTGCGCTGGCCTCCAATATATCATGGAGACCGGCTCCCCACGCGGCGGCGACATCACGATCGAGCACGCTGGCGCGAAGGTTTTCATTGATGCCGAGAGCACGGCCCACTTGAGCGGAAGCGTGCTGGATTATGAGGACGGGCTCTCCGGCGCGGGCTTTCGCATTAGAAATCCCCAAGCCTCCCGCTCCTGCGGCTGCGGCACTTCCTTCGAGCCCGCCGCGATCGACACCTGAACCCCAGATGCCACACGACGAGGAAACAAAAAACAGCCGCGCTTGGTTTAAGGACCCCGACACCGATCCCTCCAAGCCCCGCGGCCGCCAGGACGGCGGGCTTTTTGGTTGGACGGTTCTGATCCTCCTTCTCATCGGCGTCGCGATTTTCTGCTGGATCGGAAGTTTCTATGTCTTCGGTCACCCCGAAAAACCCCTCAGCTACGACATCCTCAGCAAGCTCAAGAAAATCGAGCCACCGAAACGCTTCGAACTCACCGCCGCCCCACGAGGCGAATTCCTCCGCGCGCCTGAAATCATGGAACGCTACGCGGCGATGCGTCCCCGCCAACTCGAGCGCACGAACGAAGTCCTCCTGCGGAACTACCTCCGCAATTTCAAACCCTGCGACGGCCTCGTGCCCTATGTCCTCGGCACTTTCAATATTCTCGATTCCTTTGAACTCACCGGTGACGACTTCTTCCCCTCCGGTGTCGTGGCGCTCGCGCAGTCGAAGGAAAATCCAAATCTTCTGATCGAGCAGGTCTTCTGCTCCGACAAACGCATGGTTCCCACCCTCCATCGCACACTGTTGACCGGGCTGGATATCGACCTGAAGCGCGAGAACGAACTAGCCGCCGTCATCAATATCGAGCGACTCAACGACGGCCGCATCAAACTCACCACCGTCTCGATTCTCTACCCGAGCTACGAAGCCGCCACCGCCGACGGCACCTTCAACCTCGACCCTCCCGAACAACTGAATGTCCAAGCCGGTCTACCCGTCATCGACCTCCCTCGCCAGCGCGACGCGGATTCAAAATACGACCACTTCCGCCGCAAGGCCCGCCTCGCCGGCAAGGAGGAAAAACCCAGCCAGCTTGCCGACACCAAATCCCGTCTCATGCGGGTAGAAAAACCTCTCGCGACCGATGAACCCCAGCCCACGCCGGCGCCAACTCCGATTGCAACTCCCGAGCCGCGCGTTGCGGTCGCCCTGCCGGTGGAAAAGCCCGTCGAAGTTCGCGCCGCCCTGCCTGTCTCCGAAGCCACCCCGCCAGTCCCCGTCTCGCCTGTCACCGCGCTTCCTGCGACACCCGTGAATCCCCTCCCCGCCGCGACTCCCACCCAAGTCGCCGAGGCAAAACCCACCCCTTCCCCATCCCCGAAAGCCATCGTCGCCGGCAACTCGAGGAATTGGCAAACCTACGAAGCCGGGCGCATGCCGCGGGGCCGACTCCTTGGCGTCACCGATATTTCCTCCATCGCCAAGCGCGGCACCGGCGGAGATCGGGTTTATTTGCAGGGCAACTTCGAGGTCACCGCTGCCGGATCTGATCGCGCCGTCCTCCGCTCACCGCGCCGCGCCGGCAATGTCCGCGTGATCGTGCAATACCCCGAGGGCATGGCACCGCCCGCCGACGGCACGAGTGTGGCCCGCGACGAGCGGCGGCCGTTCCAAGTTCTCGATGTGCGAGAGAGCACCGGCGGGCAGATCAATGTGTATGTCCGCGAGGTCACCCGGCCTTAGAGACCGTCTCGCCGCTGAAATCGGCCTCCAAGGCCCGATGCGCTTCTCGCGCTTCATGGAGTTGGCTCTCTACGATCCCGCCGAAGGCTACTACGCCAGCGGGAAAGCCGTGGTCGGGCGCGACGGAGATTTTTTTACGAACATCAGCATCGGCCCGGTCTTTGGCGAAATCCTCACCGCCCAATTCCTCGAGATGTGGGAAATCCTCGGCCGTCCCGAAGATTTCACGCTGGTCGAGCAGGGCGCGAACGACGGCCGCCTCGCCGCCGATGTGCTCGATGGCCTTGCTGGAACGCCCCTCGCCGAAGCCCGACTCATCATCATCGAGCCATTCGCCCCGCTTCGCGAAAAACAACAAGCCCGCCTCGCGGGTCGGCGAGTTGAGTGGGTAGAAGCGCCCGAGGATTTGCCAAATTTCACCGGAGTTCATTTTTCGAACGAACTCTTCGACGCCCTGCCGTTCGAAATCGTGAAATGCCGCGCAGGCCGCTGGGAACTTCAGCGCGTCCAATTCCTCGACGGCGCGTTCCGCCTCGAGCCCGCCGAGGTTTTGGATCTCAACTGGCCCGCGCCCACCGAGGATTTCATTTCGGAGATTCGTGTCGGCCAGCACGAACTTCTTTCGACCATTTCTTCGCGCCTCCAGCGTGGTTTTCTACTCGCGATCGACTACGGCATGACGCGCGAGGAACTCCTCGCGCCGCACCGCTCCGGCGGAACTCTCGCTTGCTACGCCGCGCACCAACGCGATGACGATCCCTTCCAATCCACCGGCGACAAAGACATTACGGCCCATGTCGATTTCACCGCCCTCGCCGAGGATTTGCGGGCCTGCGGCCTCGAGCCTGCCGCCTTCACCGACCAACACCATTTCCTCGTCGGTGCGGCCGAGCGCCTCCTGCTCTCCCTCGACGGCCAGCCGCCGACTCCCGCAACCCTCAAGAAACTCCGCTCGCTCCGCACCCTCCTCCACCCCGAAACGATGGGCGTTCAATTCAAAGTCCTGCTTGCCTCCAAGGGGGTCTCCGCGCCAACGATCTCGGGATTCCGCCACGCGCGGCCACTCCCTTTTTAAAATCCATCATGCCCACTCCATCCTTCCTCACCGACCACCTTGCCGCCGGAGTTCTTTCCTCCGAGGATTTGCAACTCGCCGAATCCCTCCTCGCCGAGGACCAAGGCCAGCTTTTCGGCGATTGGGACGCCCCGGGAACGAACGACGACCAGAAGCGCGCATTTCTCCAAACCCTCCAAAATTGCAATCGCTCCTACCCGGGAGGCCTTGTGGCCTACATCCGCAACGCACGCCGCCTCCTCGCCGAATCCGCCACCGGCGGAAATCCCTTCGCGGGCTACACGCCGGAGGAACCCGATCTCGTCGATCTTTCAAACTTTGGCCCGGCTTATGAGGAAGCCGAGGGCGTGGGGCTGAAATCCCTCGCCGAGACTGCCATCGTGCTCGTCGCGGGAGGACTTGGCGAACGCCTCGGCTACCACGGCATCAAACTCGACATCCCCGTCGAAGTCACCGAAACGACTTCCTACCTCGCCCACTACACTGCCGTTATCCGCGCCGCCTCGAAGCGCCTCGGCCGCGAGATTCCTCTCGTGATCATGACAAGCCGCGAGACGAACGCCGGCACGATCGCCACGCTCGAGGCGAACCATAATTTCGGCCTCGCGCCTGGCCAAATCACGATTCTCAACCAAGAACTCGTCCCCGCCCTCTCCGACATCGAGGCCCATCTTTCGCTGGAGAAAAAATACAACCTGAACCTGAAGCCCCATGGCCACGGCGACATCCACACGCTCCTCCACACGAGCGGCACGGCCAAAAAATTCGCAGCCTCGGGCATTCGCCATCTTCTTTTCATCCAGGACACGAACGGCCAGGTCTTCAACGCCGCGCTCGCCGCGCTCGGGGTTTCCGAAATTCGCGGCTATGACTTCAACTCGATCGCCGTGAACCGCATTCCCGGCGAGGCGGTGGGCGGCATCGCGCGGCTCAAGAAATCCGGCGCGCCCGACCTCACGCTCAATGTCGAATACAACTACCTCGACCCGCTCCTGCGCGAGACGGTGAACCCCGCCGGCGATGTCGCGGAGCCTAACGGCTTCTCGCGCTTCCCCGGCAACATCAACCTCCTCGTAGTCCGTCTCGAGCCCTACCTCCGCGTGCTGGAATCTTCCGGCGGCGTGATCGCTGAGTTTGTGAATCCGAAGTTCGCCGACGCCTCACGCACCAAGTTCAAAAAACCCGCACGGCTCGAGACATTGATGCAGGATTTGCCGAAGTCCTTCGTCTCCGGCGAAAAGGTCGGCGTCACCATCTTCGATCGCGTGTGGTGTTTCAGCGCCTGCAAAAACAATCTCGTCGATGCCGCCGCCAAGGTCGCCTCGGACGGCCCGCCCGAAAGCGCCTCCAGCGCTGAGAACGACTTCTACCTCGCTGGACGCATGAAGCTCCGCGCCGCTGGAATGGAAGTGATCGATGCCCCGCAAAAAAACCTTCACGGCATTCCGCTCACGACCGGCCCCCGCGTCATTTTGCGTCCCTCCTTTGCCCTCACACTCGCTGATGTCCGCGCCAGAATCAGCGGCGGTTCGATCTCCGGCAAGGCGACCCTCGTGCTCGACGGCGATGTGACTTTGGAAAATGTCACCATCGCCGACGGCGCCTCGCTCGTGGCGAAGGCCCCGGAGGGCGGAACGCTCGAAATCAAGGACCGCATCGTCTCTCGCGGCGGCGCCGTCCACGATCTTGTTCCGCTTACCAATGCCGAGATGGCCTCGGCGGATGTTCCGGAATACCTCCGCATCCGAGGCTACCGCATCGTCGCCCGCGAGGCTTAACCAACAGGAGGGCCCTGCTTGTCAGGGCCGCATTGGTGCGGTTTCGAAAGCCGCTCCGGGCCTGAATCAGGCCTCTCCTGACCCCCAAAAAAATTCAGCGCTGTTTTTTTGAACAGCGCTGCTTTTTTTGAGGTTTGTAGTCCGGTGATTACATCTTGGGCGTGCCGTAGTAGGCAGCTTGCGGATATTGGGGAGCCGGCGCGCCTTGTTGGGCGGCTTGGAAGCGGAACCACTCGGCCTCGACGAGGTCCTCAAACAATTGCGAAACGGAACGACGGCGCTTGAAGGCGAGTTGCTCCGCGAAATCGCGAATTTCAGGATGGATCGTGAGGTTAAGCTTACCGCGAAGCTTGCGGTTGGGATCTGCGATTCTAGGCATAGTTTTGTTTTGTTTGTTTTATTGGCAGCGAGCGGAAACCCGCCATCCAGACGCACTGATCGCTTATTGTGAAAAATCGGTCAATAGGGTGCGCACCTTATTGTGCGAATCCGCAATTTTTTGTGCGAATCCGCCTAAACAAGGTTTTCTAGGCAGGCTTTAGGCGCGCAGGGGGGGGGGGGTCTGGGAGAGTGTGCGCGTCGAGCTATGCGAGATCCCGCCC
>ERZ889217.98-NODE-98-length-54659-cov-9.288312_pt1 | contig 54659 bp, 49 predicted proteins | sample MGYA00521098_ERZ889217 | MGnify/ENA primary metagenome ERZ889217 (study PRJEB32303, sample SAMEA104408613) | aquatic metagenome | biome: Brackish water; feature: Pelagic; material: water | place: Baltic Sea | collected 2014-06-10T22:04:00 | depth 2,362 m ... | reverse complement strand
GGAACACTTCTGTCAGGAGTGGGTTTTAATCAAGGATTAGAAATATCGATTTGGATACTAACTATTGTGAGTGTTATAACAGTTCTTCAAAGAATGAATTTTGTCTTTAAACAAAACAAAAATCTTTAAATGATCACACCAGCAGATATTGGGTATCAAGTAGGTTGGGCCATTGTCAAAAAACTTCCCAAAAGACTTTCTCGTAAACTTTTTCAAAAAATTGCTGATTTTGCCTACCAAAAAGACATCAAAGGAGTCCAACAGCTAAGAGCAAACTTAAGTTTTATGTTAGGAATAGATATAGAGTCAATTGAACTGGAAAAACTTGTCAAAGAAGGAATGAGAAGTTACTTACGATACTGGGAAGATGCTTTTCGAATGCCTACTTGGAAGAAAGAAAATCTTTCCCAATATGTTGAGTGTTTAGGCATAGATAACTTAGAAAGAGCCCTTGCTACTCAGAAACCATTAATAACAGCAACTGCACACATGGGAAACTGGGATGCTGCTGGTTACTGGTACACCACAAATTACGGTCCGATCACCACAGTGGTGGAAAGATTAAAACCTGAGTCTGTGTACAAAAAATTTGTGAAATTTAGAAATGATCTTGGAATTGAAGTTATTCCAACCAGTGGTGAAACAGATATTTTCATGAAACTCTTAAGAAGAGCAAACGAAGGACAAATGGTTGCCCTAGTGGCTGATAGAGATATTACAAAAAATGGTATTGAAGTTAGATACGGATCAGCTATGGCTTCTTTTCCAGTAGGACCAGTAGCACTAGCACTTGCCTTAGATGGACAAGTTTTACCGTTGTCTTCCTATTACAGAGGTGACAAACTGATAATGGAATTTCATCCACCTGTAACAAGGAGTATGGGATCAACTAAAGAGATACAAGTCAAAGAAATGACTCAAGAAATTGCCACAGTATTTGAAAGAGAAGTTAAAAAGTATCCACAAGATTGGCACATGCTCCAAAGGGTTTGGAAACATGTTTTACCATCAAAAAGAGTTAATCAGGGATTAGTGAAATAGTTTTGAGAATTGGAATCGTTTGTCCCTATGACTGGTCTGTTCCAGGTGGAGTGAAACAACATATTCAAGATCTTTCAGAATCTTTACTAGAGCTTGGACATTACGTAAATGTTCTAACGCCAACTAGTGATGAATCTGCTTTACCGAGTTATGCCACAAATGCCGGAAGCACAATTGCACTTCCTTATAACGGATCTATTGCCAGAATTAAATTTGATCCTGCTGCTTTTACTAGAACTAGAAATTGGTTAAGACAAGGCCAGTTTGACATTTTACATTTACACGAACCAAATAGTCCTAGTCCTTCAATTATTGCCGCCTGGTCTGCACGTGGTCCCATAGTTGGAACACATCACAGTTCCAATGAGTCCATGTATGCGGTTAGAAATATGCAGTTTCTACTTCAACCAATGATGGAAAAAGTTATTGCACGAATTGCAGTTAGTGAAGAAGCCAAAAAAACCATGATTGATCACTATGGGGGAGATGCAATTGTGATCCCAAATGGAGTGAGAGTTAAAAACTTTAAGGACGCAAAACCTTTACCAGATTTTGATAAACAAAAAACAGTCTTATTTGTAGGTCGACTAGATGAACCTAGAAAAGGAGTGCAAGTTTTACTCAATGCCATGCCTAAGGTTTTTGATCAGTTTCCAGATTTAAAACTCTTACTAGTAGGACCAGGGGAAGTGAAAGATATTTTAAAACAAGTAAATATTAAATATCATTCACAGATTGAATTTAAGGGTTTTGTGTCAAGTGATGCAAAAGCATCATGCTTTGCATCAGCCACCATTTATGTTGCCCCAAATTTAGGTGGTGAATCATTTGGCATAGTGCTACTAGAAGCAATGGCAACAGGAACACCTGTTCTTGCTTCTGATTTACCCGCCTTCAAAAGAGTGCTAGATGATGGAAATTATGGTCAACTATTTAACACAAATGATTCAGATCAACTAGCTAGTTCGTTAATTGAATTATTAAAAGACAAAAACAGACGAGAGTTGTTAACCCAGGCAGGAATTGACAGAGCTAATCAATTTGATTGGACATTAATAGTCAGACAAATTCTTGATGTTTATGAATCGGTTAAAAGTGTGGAGGGACGAAATGTTAGAGAAGATTTCAGAGGGCAACTATATGGTCGACTTACTAAAACAGGCCGGCTTGACCGAAGAAGGGTAAAAGACTCGTTTCTGACAGAATAGAAACGTGCAAATTAGTAGTTGGATAGTTCTAGTTATTGGATTAATTCTTTTCGCAATTTATCTATCAAATGTTGCGGGAAGATTAGATCGACTGCATTTAAAAGTTGAAAATGCCAGAAATGCTCTAGGTCGACAACTTGCCCTTCGCTCAGCCATTTGTTCTGATATTGCTGGGATTGAAAAACTAGATTCAAACTTAAGAAATCGATTATCAAATGCTATTCATGCATCAATAAGTGAAGAATCATTAGAAGTACATACGGTAAATGAATGGTTTATTGAAAGTGAAGTAACAAAAACTCTATGCGAACTCTTCGATAAGACTTTTGATATAAGTAAATATCCAGAGCATAAGAATTTAATCCAAGAAACAGCTGGGGCTACAAGGCGTGTGCAATATGCTTTGACTTTTTATAACGATGCTGCAAAAAATGCCATCAAGGTAAGGCGTCGATGGATAGTACGAACATTCAGGCTTTTTGGTCGAGCCAGCATGCCCGTGGTGATTGATTTTGATGACCAAATTCCTCAGGGTTTGGAGTATTGCTAAGTATTTGCAATAAGCCCAATACTTAAGTTGAGGCTTTTCTGACTTGGGCTAGAATTAGGTAACCCAGAAATTTTTTAACAAAAGGAAATCGTGTCAAACCAAAACAACAGCACTGGTACACCAAGAGTTAAACAAGGCATGGCAGAAATGCTCAAAGGTGGCGTCATTATGGATGTCATCGATGCAAAGCAAGCAAGAATTGCTGAAGACGCTGGTGCAGTTGCAGTTATGGCATTAGAAAGAGTTCCTGCAGATATTCGCAAAGATGGCGGAGTTGCTCGAATGAGTGATCCGGACATGATTGATGAAATCATCAATACAGTTTCTATACCGGTAATGGCTAAAGCAAGAATTGGTCACATTGTCGAAGCACAAGTTTTACAAAGTTTAGGTGTTGACTACATAGATGAATCAGAAGTTTTAACACCAGCTGATGAAGCAAACCATATTGATAAAAGACAATTCACTGTGCCATTTGTGTGCGGTGCCACAAACTTAGGTGAAGCATTAAGAAGAATTAATGAAGGTGCGGCAATGATTCGTTCCAAAGGTGAAGCTGGAACTGGAAACGTTGTTGAAGCGGTAAGACACATGCGAACAATTCGTGGCGATATTGCAAGATTGCAAGGCATGGACAAAGAAGAGTTATACACAGCTGCAAAGAATTTACAAGCACCATATGAATTAGTGGCCCAAGTTGCACAACTTGGCAAACTTCCAGTTGTCTTATTTACAGCTGGTGGAATTGCCACACCTGCTGATGCTGCATTAATGATGCAATTAGGAGCAGATGGAGTATTTGTTGGTTCAGGTATTTTCAAATCAGGAGATCCTGCCCAAAGAGCAAAAGCAATCGTTGAAGCCACAACTAATTTTGATGATCCATCAGTTATTGCCAGAGTTTCAAGATCATTAGGTGAAGCAATGGTGGGAATAAATATTGATACATTGCCAGATTCTGAAAGGTTTGCCGGACGCGGCTGGTGAGCTAGGTCGTGTTAAGGGTTGGCGTTTTAGCAATTCAAGGAGATGTCCGAGAACACATTAACTCTTTGAACTCATTAAATGTGGCAGTACAAAAAGTTAGAAGTCCTGAAGAACTCAAAACTGTAAATGCATTGGTAATTCCAGGTGGTGAATCAACCACCATTAGCATGTTGGCCCAAAGATTTGGATTACTTGAACCATTAAGAGCTTTTGTTAAAGAAGGCTTTGCTGTTTATGGTTCATGTGCAGGAATGATTATGTTAGCTGATGAAATTCTTGATGGTAAAGCTGATCAAGAAACAATTGGTGGTTTAGATATCACGGTACGAAGAAATGCTTTTGGAAGACAAGTTGATTCTTTTGAAACAGATATTAAGATAAAAGATTTTCAAGAACCATTTCGAGCTGTATTTATTAGAGCCCCATGGGTTGAAAGAGTTGGCAATAATGTTGAAGTTCTTGCGAGCTTCAAAACAGAAAAACTGGAAGAGCACCCAGTTATGGTTAGACAAGGTTCTCTTTTAGCCACCGCTTTTCACCCTGAACTTACCAAGGACAACCGAGTGCACGAGTATTTTGTGCAGATGGCAAAATCAGTCTCAATTGTTAATTAATTTAAGGATTAAAAATGTCAGGGCATAGTAAATGGGCAACCACAAAGCATAAAAAAGCTGTGATTGATTCTCGTCGTGCCAAACTATTTGCCAAATTAGTTAAAAAAATTGAAGTGGCAGCTCGCTTAGGTGGACCTGATGTAGAAGGAAACCCTGCACTTTTTGATGCAATTCAAAAAGCAAAAAAAAGCTCAGTTCCAAATGACAACATTGAAAGAGCATTAAAGCGCGGCAGTGGCACAGAAGAAGGCGCTGCTGATTACCAAACAATTATGTATGAAGGCTATGGCCCAAATGGGGTAGCAGTTTTAATTGAATGTCTGACTGATAACAGAAATAGAGCAGCAGGAGATGTGCGTTTAGTAATGACTCGAAACGAAGGCAACATGGCTGATCCTGGTTCTGTTTCTTATATGTTTTCTAGAAAAGGTGTTGTATTAGTTTCAAAAATAGGATCATTTACTGAAGATGATGTTTTATCAGCCGTGTTAGATGCAGGAGCTGAAGAAGTAAATGACTTAGGGGATTCTTTTGAGGTCATTAGCGAACCCAATGATTTAGTTCAAGTAAGAACAGCTCTACAAAACGCCAAAATTGACTATGACTCTGCCGACACATCATTTGTTCCATCTGTGAGTGTGGAACTTGATGCTGAGGCTGCGAAAAAGATTTTTAACTTAATTGAGTCTTTAGAAGACTTAGATGACGTTCAAACTGTGTGGGCAAACTTTGATGTTTCAGACGAAGTTATGGCACAAGTTGGGTAATATTAATTAAATAATATTTGAAGGGTCAAATACTAAAAATGCGTGTTTTAGGTGTTGATCCAGGTCTAACCCGGTGCGGGATAGCTGTTGTTGATGAAGCAGCAGGAAGAAAAGTTATTTTAAAAACAGTGATGGTTTTTAGAACTCCTGCCACAGATCCTTTAGCGGAGCGTTTATTACAACTAGATACTGCTTTAAGCAAAATCATTAAAGAGTTCAAACCTGATGTGGTAGCAGTTGAGCAAGTCTTTAGTCAACATAATTTGAAATCAGTTATGGGCACAGCCCAAGCAGCAGGTTTAGCAATGGTTAATGCTGCTAAACAAGGTTGCCAAGTCTTTACCTATACCCCAACACAAGTTAAAGCATCGGTGACAGGTTCTGGAAAAGCAGATAAGCGCCAAATTGGCCGCATGATTGCAAAAATATGTGGACTCTCCTCGGCGCCTGAACCAGCAGATGCCTCTGATGCTGTTGCATTAGCAATATGCCATTTATGGCGTGGTGGAACTGATGAAAAAATTAGAAAGAGAGCTGTTTCGTGATTGCCTTTGTTAAAGGAACATTGACTGAAATTTCAGCACTAGGTGCGGTAGTTGATGTTGGTGGAGTAGGTATGAACTTATTAACTTCGGCTAATGCGCTAAAAGGTAAAAAAGTTGGCGACCAAGTACAAGTTCCTACTGTGATGGTAGTTAGAGAAGATCATATGTCTCTTTATGGATTTGCTGATGTGGATGAAAAAGAAATGTTTTTACTGTTGCAAACAGTTTCTGGTATTGGTCCAAGAATGGCCTTAAATGCAATATCTGTGATGGGTGAACAAAAATTAAGTAAGGCTATTGCTAATTCAGATATAGGTTCGTTAACTTCAGTCCCAGGAATTGGTAAAAAAGGTGCTCAAAGATTAATTTTGGAATTAAGTGACAAAATCGCTTCACCAAAAAACGCAACACCAGGTTCATGGCGTGATTCATTAATTGCAGCCCTAGTAGGACTTGGGTGGAGTAGAAAAGATGCGGCAAGTGCAGCACAACAAGTTGATACACCTGACAATGAATCTGATCTTTCTGACTCACTTCGAGCAGCGTTAAAAATACTAAGTAGTAATAGATGAATCTAGAAAATGACACATCTGATGATGTTGGTTTGGAAATCATTCGACTAGAAGTAAGCGAAGAAGATAGACAAGTTGAGGGAGCACTTAGACCTAAATCGTTATCTGAATTTGTAGGGCAACATCGGGTGAGAGAGCAATTAGATCTGATTTTAAGAGCAGCTGTGCAAAGAGGAAATTCTGCTGATCATGTTCTGCTTTCAGGTCCACCTGGTTTAGGTAAAACAACTTTGGCAACAATTGTGGCTTCAGAATTAGGTGCACCAATAAGAGTTACTTCTGGTCCAGCAATTCAGCACGCAGGAGATTTAGCGGCAGTTTTAAGTTCATTAACACCAGGAGAAATTTTATTCATAGATGAAATACACCGCCTAGCAAGACCAGCCGAAGAAATGCTTTATTTGGCGATGGAAGATTATCGAGTTGACGTTGTTGTTGGTAAGGGTGTGGGGGCAAATGCAATTGGTTTGGATTTACCTTCTTTTACACTAATTGGGGCAACTACCAGAGCAGGACTATTACCCAGTCCTTTGCGTGATCGCTTTGGTTTCACTGCACACCTAGATTTTTATGAGGCATCAGAGTTAGAACAAATTGTGCATAGATCTTCAGGTCTATTAAATGTAGAGATAACTGAAGATGCAGCTGTGGAAATTAGTAAAAGATCTAGAGGAACTCCAAGAATTGCAAATAGATTATTAAGAAGAGTCAGAGATTATGCTCAAGTGCACGCAAAAGGACAAATAGATATAACAATTGCACAAAAAGCTTTAACATTATTTGAAATAGATGAAAAGGGACTTGATCGAATTGATCGAGCAATTCTTGATGCCTTAATCAATAAATTTGGTGGTGGACCAGTTGGTTTATCGACATTGGCGGTAGCAGTTGGAGAAGAGCCTGAAACTGTGGAAGATATGTGTGAACCCTATTTGGTTCGTGTTGGATATTTAGCTAGATCTGCTCGAGGAAGAATTGCCACACCTTTGGCCTACAAATTGTTGGGAAAATCGGTTCCAGCCCAACAAGTCTTGGATATTACCGAATAACTAAGACCTCTAAGTTTCATTTATTAAGGCATGGGGAATACTTAATAAGCACTGTATAAATAGTGACGAAATTACCTAAAACTTTTCTAGGAGTAATGAAAGTGTCTGCAGCAAATCGCGCAAGACCAGGCAGATTGCTTTCCTTATTATTGATTCTCACCATTGCAACTTTGTCCTGGACTTTCTGGCCAGGCACAACGCAAGAAGCAAGATTAGGCTTGGATTTAAGAGGTGGAACTCAAGTTATTTTAACACCTGAACTAGCACCAGGTGCTGAAGGAACATTAACGGAAGATCAAATAAATCAAACTGTAGAAATCATTCGACAAAGAGTTAATGGGTTTGGTGTTGCAGAAGCTGAAGTAACAGTGCAAGGAAGTGGTGCAAACGCAGCCATTGTGGTAACTGTTCCAGGGGTTAATCCTGAAGGAATAACAAATTTATTAAAACAAACTGCTCGTCTTGATTTTCGTGCAGTTTTAGCTGCAGGAACTGGAATCGATGTCACCACTCCCAGTGCATCTCCAGGTGCAAGTGCCAGCCCAACACCACTGCCGCAGCCAACAGAGTTGCCTATTCAAGCTGCAACCGCTGATGAACTCTTTGATCAGTACTTATCACTTAATTGTTTAAGTCCAGGGTTATTGCAAGGTGGAAGAGCAGATGATCCAACAAAATATATGCTGACATGTTCTAAAGAAGGATTTGAAAAATTCGTTTTAGCACCTGCTTTTATAACAGGTGACCAAGTTGCAGACTCTCAAGCAACACTTCCTCAGCAAGGTGCTGGTGGCTGGATGGTAACTCTTGATTTTGATTCAGCTGGTGCAACAAAACTTTCTGAAGCATCAAATTCTTTAAGTAGATTACCTTCACCGCAAAATCGTTTTGGAATTGTGCTTGATGGATTAGTAGTATCTGCTCCATTTTTCTCAGAACCAATTTTGGGTGGTAAAGCACAAATAGAGGGCAGTTTCAAAGCAGAAGAGGCACAACAACTTTCTCAGGTTCTTCGCTATGGTGCTTTGCCTGTGACCTTAAATATCGCAGAATCTACTTCAATAAGCCCAACACTTGGTCAAGATCAATTATCAGCTGGACTTCTTGCTGGAGCAATTGGTTTGGGACTTGTTGTACTTTATTTGATTATTTATTATCGTGCACTTGGTTTTGTTGCAGTATTTAGTCTTATAGTTGCTGCCGCATTTTTGTGGCTATACATAGTAGCGCTTGGTCGAACAATTGGTTTTACTTTGACTTTGGCAGGAATTGCTGGAGCAATTGTGGCAATTGGAATTACGGCAGACTCTTTTGTTGTTTACTTTGAAAGAATTAGAGATGAAATAAGAGATGGAAAATCTCTCAGAGTTGCCACAGAATTAGCTTGGGTAAGAGCACGAAGAACACTTTTGGCAGCAGATTTTGTTTCCCTACTAGCAGCTTTTGTGCTCTATTCGTTGAGTGTGGGCAGTGTAAGAGGTTTTGCTTTCACCTTAGGTTTAACAACTTTGATAGACGTTTTTGTGGCATTTTGGTTTACGCATCCCCTTGTTACATATTTCGGTAAATCTAAATGGGCTGAAACAGGTGGAATATTGACAGGGGTTTCTAGAAAACGACTTACCTCTGGAAGTGCGATATTAACTGGGAGTGATAAATAATGAAATTAAATGAAATTGGTAACCGTCTTTACACAGGTGAGACTTCAGTTGATTTCGCTGGGAAAAGAAAACTTTGGTATTTAATTTCTGTGGCAATAATTGCTGTTGCCGCTTTTGGACTCTTGGGAAGAGGCTTGACTTTAGGTATTGAATTTAAGGGGGGAGCTAAATTTAATGTTCCTAGCACAATGAGTGTTGAGGAAGCCAGAAAAATAGTTAAGAACGCAGGTGTTGACACAGCTGTGATCATTGCTGTGGGAAATGAAAGATTAGAGATTCAAACCCCACCACTAGAACAGACAGAAATTGATTCCCTCATAGCAAAAGTGGCAAATGATTTCAATGTTGATCCAAAATTGATCACCACTCAATCAGTGGGACCTTCATGGGGTGCAGATATCACCCGCCAAGCCTTAATTGGTTTAGCTGTTTTTCTATTCTTAGTTATTTTATTTCTAACTATTTATTTTGAGGTAAGAATGGCAGTGGCAGCCATTGTGGCACTGCTCCATGATTTATTAATCACTATTGGGGTGTATGCAATTTTAGGTTTTGAAGTAACCCCTGCAACGGTTATCGGTGTTTTAACAATTCTTGGTTACTCACTTTATGACACAGTTGTGGTTTTTGACAAAGTTAAGGAAAACACTAGATCAATTACTGCACAATCTCGTTTGAACTATCGGGAAGGTGCAAATTTGGCCTTAAATCAAACTTTGATTAGATCAATTAATACCTCCATCGTTGCGCTGTTGCCAGTTGCAGCAATTTTGATTGTTGGTGTAGGAATTTTGCAAGCAGGAACTTTGAAAGATTTAGCACTTGCATTATTTGTGGGAATTGCAGCTGGAACTTACTCATCCATTTTTATAGCCACCCCATTGTTAGTGCAATTAAAAGAACGTCAACCTGAAATTCAAGCTTTAAGCAGAAGAGTCCACGCCAGGAGGTCAAATGCAGGCCTTGAGGGACCCGAAGCAATGAAAGTTTCAGGTAACACCGCAATTGCTACACAAGTCTTACCAGCAGGTCCCAGAACTCAACCAAAACGATTTAAGCGCTCAAAAAGAAAGAAATGATAACTAGATTCAACTCAAGTATTAGTTAATTGCTAAACTAAAGAGCCAACAGTTGAAGAAATTCCTGGGAGGCGTCCAAAATGACAGACGCTCCAGTCACGCGCAGTCGATTAGCAAAAATAACTGGTTGGAAATCTGAACAATCTGAACTAGAAACTCTACTAAAAACATTAAAGAAATTTCATTCAAAAGATAACACTGAACTTGTATCAAAAGCTTACGAAGTTGCCAAGAGACAACATCTAGGACAAAAAAGACTTAGTGGTCTTGACTACATAACTCATCCAGTTGCAGTAGCAACAATTTTGGCCGAAATTGGTATGTCCAGCGAAACATTGGCTGCAGCACTTTTACATGACACGGTGGAAGACACGGGTTACTCGATTCAAAAATTAGAAGAAGATTTTGGTCCCGAAGTAGCAAGACTTGTTGACGGAGTCACAAAATTAGACAAAGTTAAATACGGTGAAGCAAGCACAGCTGAGACAGTTCGAAAAATGGTTGTCGCGATGGCAAAAGATATTCGAGTTTTATTAGTTAAGCTTGCAGATCGCCTCCATAATATGAGAACTTTAGAATTTCTGCCCGCTGCAAAACAAGAACAAAAAGCTCGAGAGACTTTAGAAATATTTGCACCCCTAGCTCATCGATTAGGGATGAACGCAATTAAGTGGGAATTAGAAGACTTATCTTTTGCTGGTCTTTATCCCAAAATGTATGACGAAATTGTTCACTTAGTAAGCCAAAGAGCCCCACAACGCGATCGAGATATTGCTGAAGTTATCGAATTTGTGCAAAAAGATTTAAATGGTGCCAAAATCAAAGCAGAGTTAAGTGGTAGACCTAAGCATTATTACTCTGTCTATCAAAAAATGATTGTCAGAGGCAGAGATTTTAATGAAATTTATGATCTTGTTGGAATCAGAATCTTGGTTGAGGATGTCAGAGATTGTTATGCCACGTTAGGCACAATCCATGCAAGGTGGAATCCAGTTCCAGGAAGGTTCAAGGATTACATAGCGATGCCTAAATTCAATCTTTATAAGTCACTTCATACCACTGTGATTGGAAATAATGGACGAGCAATCGAGTTTCAAATTCGTACCCACGATATGCACAAGGAAGCTGAATACGGTGTAGCAAGTCATTGGAGATACAAAGAAAGACAAAGCAATGACTCCAAACCTGCAGATGAGATGGCTTGGCTTCGCCAATTAGTCGATTGGCAAAAAGAAACAGAAGATCCTGATGAATTTTTAGATTCATTGCGCTATGACCTTGGTCAACAAGATGAAATATTTGTCTTTACCCCCGCAGGTGATGTAGTAGCACTTCCAAATGGTTCGACTCCCGTTGACTTTGCCTACGCAGTTCACACAGAAGTTGGAAATCAATGTGTGGGAGCACGTGTAAATGGAAAATTAGTTTCACTTGATTCAAAATTATCAAGTGGTGACAATATTGAGATTTTCACAACTAAATCAGAAACTGCCGGCCCTTCGCAAGATTGGTTAAATTTTGCAGTTTCAACCAGAGCTAAAAGTAAGATCAAGGCTTGGTTTTTAAAAGAAAGACGCGAAGAATATCTTGAAAAAGGAAAAGATGAAATTGCAAAATTATTACGTAAACAAAATCTTCCTTTACATCGCCTAATGGCAAATCAAGCTTTGGTAGGTGTTGCACATGAATTAAGAATTAAAGGAATTGATGAGCTTTATTCGATTGTGGGTGAAGGAAAAGTAAGTGCCCAAACTGTGGTCTCAAAACTGTTACAACTTCACGGGGGAGAAGAAGGTGCAACAGAAGATCTTGCAGAAGCAACTGCTCCAACGCGGGTTAGACGAAGTGGAGCTAGCTCAAATTCACCAACGGTTAACGTCAAAGGTATTGATGATGTTTACACCAGATTAAGTAGATGTTGCACTCCAGTTCCGGGTGATGAAATTTTTGGTTATGTGACTCGAGGAGAAGGAGTTTCTGTTCATCGAAATGATTGCACAAATGCCACAGATTTGATGAAAGAAAAAGAAAGAATTGTTGAGACTACTTGGCCTGAATCAGGATCAGGAATTTATATGGTTAATATTCAAGTAGAGGCACTCGATAGAAATGGATTGCTTTCTGATGTTACGAGAACTTTGTCTGAACATCATGTAAATATCTTGAGTGCTTCGGTTTCTACTTCAAGAGATAGAATCGCTTTATCTAGATTTGTTTTTGAAATGGCTGATCCAAAACATCTGGGAAGTGTTTTGGGGGCAATTAAAAATATTGCTGGGGTGTATGACGTTTATCGCGTTTAGCGAGTAAATTCTGCTAAAGCATTTTTTGTGGCATCAAGTAACATTTTTTGACTTTCAATTGTTAAAGCTAGCGTTTCAGCTTTCTTAGTATCACCTTTTGTTAATGCTTCATCTCTTTCTTTTTCAGTTTTAGAAAGTTTCACCTCGAGTAATTCCATTGTTGATTGAGCACGAGCACTTTTGGCCGGATCTGTTCTATTACTTTCATTCTTCTCAGCGTTACGAATCGCTTCTTCAACAGCTTTTAATCTTGATTCAATTTGTTCTTTATCTTTTCTTGAAACGTGACCAACTTTGCTCCACTCAGCCTGAATTGGCTTTAAAGCATTTCGCGCAGATTTAATATCAGTAATTGGCAGAATTTTTTCAGCTCTTTCAAGCAGAAGTTTTTTGGCTTCCAGGTTCTTAGCATGTTCGGCATCAAGGACCGAAAAAGCAGCAGTGCGAGCGGCAAAGAAAATATCCTGGGCAAGTTTAAATTCTTTCCACAGTTTTTGTTCTTCTTTTCTTTCAAGAATTGGAGCAGATTTCCATTTCGTCATCAAGTTTCTAAACTTATTAGCAGTTTCATTCCAATCCTTAGATTCAGCAATAGCTTTTGCTTGAGAGACAATTTCAGACTTTATTTTGTTGGCTTCTTTTCGGGTAGATTCTAGGTTTGAGAAATATTGTCTTCTAGTTTTATCAAAAGCAGATCTGGCTGAACTAAATCTTTTCCAAAGTGCTTGTTCTTCAGATTTTGCACCGTGGGAAAGTTTCTTCCACTCTTCAACTATTTCTTTAAATCTTTGGGTTGTGACTTTCCACTGTTTAGAACTGACTAATTTTTCAGCTTCCTCAACAAGGTGCCTTCTTTTTTCCATTGCTTTTTCTTTAGCTATTGCTTTTGCTGCAGAGAACTCTGCTTTTTTAACAGCTGCAATAACTTGTAACTCTTCAATTTTGCTAACAAGTATTGAAAGATCTCCAACAAATGTTGGATTTTCTAGATTTGTTTTAACTCTGTCAATTAGTTTAAAGGCAGTGTCTGCATTGCCTTTACCTTCTCTAAGTCTTTGTAGTGTTAAAGATATTTCGTTTTCAATTTCATGAAATTTTCTTATATAGAAACTTAATCCATCATTTGGATCACCAGCAGCCCATTGTCCTACTTGTTTTTCAGAACCGTCTGGCATTTTAACTAAAACAGTGCCATCATTTTCAACTCGACCAAAGTCAGTTGAATTAGTAGCGGTGGTCATTGTTTCAGTGGTCTTCTTTCCGTCATCTATCACTAACTAATTGTTACATTTACAGATTCAATCGTGACAGCAGATGCAGGTGCTCCATCGGCACCCCCACCAACCACACCAGCACTGGCAATTGTCTTCAAGATATCTAAACCACTGGTGATGCTGCCCCAAATTGTGTAGTCAGGTCCAAGAGAAGTGTCTTGGTAAACCAAAAAGAATTGTGACCCAGATGTTCCGGGTCCAGCGTTGGCCATTGCGACCGTTCCTGCTGGGTAGTTGTTCACAATTGGTTGGGGAAGGTTTTCGTCGGGAATATTAAAACCTGGTCCACCAGTTCCTGTTCCAGTTGGATCTCCGCATTGTAAAACAAATATTCCTTCGGTTGTTAAACGATGACAAATTGTGCCATCAAAATATTTGTTTTGGGCAAGGGCAGCAATGGCATTTACTGTTTGAGGGGCTAAAGCAGGAAGTGTGTCTATAGTTATTTCACCCTGATTAGTTTTTAAAGTTATGACAGCTTTATTTGCTGTTGAAATACCAGCATTTGGCAATTCAACTGCTGGAGCTTGTGCAGTGTTGTCTTCTCCGCTTGAATCTTGTCCACCAATACCAAGAATTACTGAACCAACAATTATTGCAATCGCTGTGATTAAAGCAACATAAACAGTTGATTTCTTTGTTGTGCTGGAGTAATCAGATTGAGACATCGCTGCCTTTCGTTGAAATTAACTGAATTATAAGATTTTTGGTATATATAAAGTCTAGGCTGTTACCAAGATAGGTTCAAAACCGAGTAGAGGTTTGAGTGTTAAATGCTGATTAAGTCATTTGCCGCAGGTCCCTGGGCAACCAACTGCTATTTGGTGGCAAATGAAGCCAATTCAGAATGCATCATTATCGATCCTGGTTATGAATCATTATCTGACATTAAAAGAATTAGTCAGCAATTTGGTTTACACCCTGTGGCCACACTGCTTACCCATGGACACATGGATCATGTTTGGTCAGTTGTTCCCCTTTGTAAGGATCACAACATCTCAGCATATTTACATGCACAAGATGAATGGATGATTACTAGTCCAGAAAAGGCATATTCAAAAAGTGGTTGGGAAGACATTGTAAATATGGCAGGAGGTATCCCTGATTACAAACCAAAAGATTTAAAACTAATAAAAGAAAACAAAGTTCTAGATTTAGCTGGTATTAAATTTAAGTCACATCACGCTCCTGGACACACCAAAGGTTCAACTGTTTTCGAATCAGGTAGTCACCTTTTTTCTGGTGATGTTTTATTCAATAGAGGAATAGGAAGGACCGATTTACCAGGTGGTGATGCCAGTGCCATGGACCACACTTTGGCAAATGTAATTTTGACATTTCCTGATGTTATGAGCGTTTATCCAGGACACGGGCCATCGACAACAATCAAAGATGAGCGAACAAGTAACCCTTACCTGCGACACTTGGTTTAGCAAATAATTAAAAGGAGCAATTAGCCGTGGCAGGACAATTTCAAGCACCCAAAGGTGTCCCTGATTATTTTCCACCACGTTCAAATTCATTTTTAGCTGTCCAAAATGCAATAGGACATGCCGCAACATTAGCCGGTTATGGCTATGTTGAACTTCCTGTTTTTGAAGATGTAAATCTTTTTGTTAGAGGAATTGGTGAATCAACTGATGTCGTAAGTAAAGAAATGTATGTGTTCGAAGACAGAGGGGGAAGAACACTGGCACTTCGTCCTGAAGGAACTGCAGGTGTGGCACGTTTGGTTATTGAACATGGTTTAGATAAAGGGCAGCTTCCAGTAAAACTTTGGTATCAGGGTCCATTTTTTAGAGCCGAAAGACCACAGCAAGGAAGATATAGACAATTACAACAAGTTGGAATTGAGGCAATTGGTGCACCAGATCCTGCACTTGATGTTGAAGTAATAAGTGTGGCAGATGATGCTTTTAGGTCTTTGGGTTTAAGAAATTTTAACTTAATGCTTACTTCACTGGGTTGTGCTAATTGTCGACCAGAATACAAAGAGAAATTAATTGCTTATCTGGAAAAACTTGATCTTGATGGGGAAACTAAAACCAGAGCCAAATTAAATCCTTTAAGAGTCTTAGATGATAAGAGACCAGAAGTACAAAAACTGTTAGACAAAGCCCCTTTGATGATCAATGAGTTATGTGATGCTTGTGCCAATTATCACCGAGAAGTAGAAGATTTATTGGAAGTAACAGATGTGAAATTTACTCCTGCACCCAAGCTAGTAAGAGGACTTGATTACTACACCCGCACCACATTTGAATTTGATCACCCAGGATTAGGTGCTCAATCAGGAATTGGTGGTGGAGGAAGGTACGACGGTTTAATGTCATCGTTGGGGGGAAATGATTTAAGTGGCATTGGTTTTGGAATTGGAACAGATAGAACATTGATGGCTTGCGAAGCTGAAAATTTAATTGTGGGAGAAAAATCATTAATCGATGTATTTATTGTTCCAATAGGAGATAGGGCACATCAATTAGCAGTTTCATTATTACAACAAATAAGAGCAGCAAATCTAAGAGCTGATATGGCATATGGTGATCGTGGCTTAAAAGGTGCCATGAAAGCGGCAGATAAAAGTGGTGCTCAACTTGCTGTGGTTATTGGGGATGAAGAGGTAAGCAATTCTCGAGTACAAATAAAGAATTTAGGGGACTCTTCACAAGTTCAAGTCGCTTTAGGCGACATGGTTGCACACTTGATTCAAGTGATACGACAGACTGAGCAGTCTTAAAACATTTTGTGGACTAAAAGTTGGCCAAAGGGAAGAAACTTAAGTGTTAAGAACACATGTAGCAGATGCGCTTCGAGCAATTGATGCTGAAGTAAAAGTAACCCTGGCCGGTTGGGTAGGAAATCGCCGCGATCACGGTGGGGTGGCATTCATTGACTTAAGAGATGCATCCGGAATTGTTCAAGTAGTTATTCATGATGAAAAACTTACCCACGATTTAAAACCAGAAACTTGTGTCCAAATAAAAGGACAAGTTAAACTTCGCCCCAAAGGTAATGAAAACAGTGAACTTCCCACAGGTGCAATAGAAGTTTTTGCAAGTGAAGTAAATGTGCTATCTCTTGCCCAAGCATTACCATTTCAAATTGATCAAGAAGTCGATGTGAACGAGGAAGCTCGACTTAAATATCGATACCTGGATTTACGAAGACCTGGTGGGCCTGGTGCTGCTCTAAGAATTAGAAGCAAAGTTAGTCAATATGCTCGCGATGTTTTACTCAATGATGATTTCATTGAAATTGAAACTCCAACTTTAACAAGATCAACTCCTGAAGGGGCTAGAGATTTTCTGGTTCCAGTAAGGCTGCAACCAGGTTCTTGGTATGCCTTACCTCAGTCACCTCAATTGTTTAAGCAATTGCTCATGGTTGGTGGAATGGAAAGATATTTCCAGATAGCGCGTTGTTATAGGGATGAAGATTTTAGAGCAGATCGTCAACCTGAATTTACTCAATTAGATATTGAAATGTCTTTTGTTGACCAAGAAGATATTATTAAAATTGGGGAAAAAGTTATTAAAACTTTGTGGAGCGAAGTATTAGACCACGAAATAGGAAAAATTCCAAGAATTACTTACCACGAAGCAATGAAGAAATATGGTTCGGATAAACCAGATTTAAGATTTGGATTGGAACTAATTGATTTAACTCAATACTTTAAAAACACTCCATTTAGGGTTTTTCAAGCAGATCATGTCGGTGCTGTGGTGATGCCAGGTGGTGCAAGTACTCCGCGTAAACAATTTGATGCTTGGCAAGAATGGGCCAAACAACGTGGTGCCAAAGGTTTAGCTTATGCAGTTTTTGCAGAAGATGGAGAAATCGCAGGACCGGTTGCTAAAAATTTAAGTGAAGAAGAACGAAATGGATTGATCAATGCGGTAGGAGCAAAGTTAGGTGATGCTGTTTTCTTTGCTGCGGGCACAAGAAATGAAGCCTTAGGTCTTTTGGGAGCTGCGCGTATTGAAATTGGGCAAAGACTTGGACTAATAAATGAGAAAGAATGGAATTTTGTTTGGGTGGTAGATGCACCAATGTTTGAACAAGTAACTAATGATCAGGGTCAACTTGTTTGGACAGCAGTACATCATCCTTTTACTTCCCCAAATGCTGAATCCTTAAAAACTTTTGCCAAAGATCCTGGATCTGCTTTGGCATGGGCATATGACTTAGTTTTAAATGGTAATGAAATTGGTGGTGGATCTGTGCGTATTCACCAGGGTGATGTTCAAAAAGAAGTTTTTAGAATTTTAGGTATTTCAGATGCAGAAGCAAATGACAAATTCGGATTTTTATTGGAAGCCTTTAAATATGGACCTCCTCCACATGCTGGTATTGCATTTGGGTGGGACCGAGTGGTGATGCTTTTAACTGGGGCCACAACTATTAGAGATGTGATTGCGTTTCCTAAAAGTGGTGGTGGTCAAGATCCACTTACTGGTGCACCAACTCCAATTACACCAGCACAAAGAAAAGAAGCTGGCATAGATTTCAAACCAGAAAAATAATTATGGATGACGCTCTGTTTGAGGCAGATCCAATTGAAATTCCTGTTAATAACAAATTTGTTAGCGCACCACTTGCAGCCAGAATGCGACCTGCCTCACTTGATGAAGTTTTGGGTCAACCACAAGTTACCAGAGCAGATTCACCTCTAAGAGCACTGCTAAAACCAGATGATGACAACAAGTTAGCTGCTACTTCATTAATTTTGTGGGGACCACCTGGAAGTGGCAAAACAACCTTGGCACATGTTGTGTCTGTTTCAACGGGAAGATCTTTTATCGAACTATCTGCTACTTCAAGTGGAGTAAAAGAAGTAAGAGAAGTTATTGATTTAGCACGAAGAAGATTTGCTAAAGGGGTAGGAACAGTTTTATTTATAGATGAAATTCATCGCTTTTCTAAATCTCAACAAGATTCACTACTTGCCGGGGTAGAAGAGGGTTGGGTAACACTTGTTGCTGCCACAACTGAAAATCCATCGGTTTCTATTAATTCGGCATTGATGAGTAGATCTCTAGTGCTGCCACTAAATCCTTTAACTGAAGCAGACATCATTTTATTACTGGAAAAAGCGTTAAATAGTGAAAAAGGGTTAAAAAATAAATACCAATGCCAAAAAGAAGCATTAGGCCACATTGCTAGATCAAGTGGTGGAGATGCCAGACGAGCACTTATTGCATTAGAAACAGCTGCTGGGGTAAGTGATTCAGAAAATAGATTAGAAATTTTACTAAAAGATGTCGAAGTGGCTGTGCAAAGATCAGCACTTCGCTATGACAAAGCAGGGGATGAACATTACAACGTAATTAGTGCGTTTATAAAAAGTGTGAGAGGAAGTGATGTTGATGGTGCTATTCACTACCTAGCAAGAATGGCTGAATCAGGTGAAGACCCAAAATTTATTGCCAGAAGATTAGTAATTCTTGCCAGTGAAGATATTGGATTAGCAGATCCACAAGCCTTGACCATGGCAGTTTCTGCAATGCAAGCCGCACAATTAGTGGGATGGCCAGAGGCAAGAATTATTTTGGCGCAAGCAACAACTTATTTGGCTCTTGCTCCAAAATCTAACTCTGTTTATAACGCCATAAATGAAGCTATTGAAGATGTGCGAAAAGGCAATGCGGGGGCTGTGCCAATTCATCTACGAGATGGATCTTTGCCCGCCTCTCGAGAAACCGGTGCGGGTAAGGGTTATAAATATGCACATGATTTTGAAGAAGGTGTGGCAAGTCAACAATATTTGCCAGATAACTTGAAGAATAAGACTTATTACAAACCTGGTAGTCGCGGAGCAGAACAACGCTTTGCCGATTTATGGGAGCGTATTCGTCAGGTACTAAGGTCGACTAAGTAGATAGAAAAGAAAAGGAAGTTGTATAAGTGGATTCAGCAGACATTCGTCGCAGATTCCTCGACTTCTTTGAAAAAAATGCTCACACCATAGTTCCCTCAGCATCTTTAATTGCTAATGATCCAACATTGCTCTTAGTTAACGCTGGAATGGTTCCATTTAAACCATATTTCTTAGGTGAAGCACCAGCTCCTTTTAAACGTGCCACATCTGTTCAAAAATGTGTTAGAACATTAGACATTGAAGAAGTTGGTAAAACCACAAGGCATGGATCATTTTTTCAAATGGCAGGAAATTTTTCATTCGGTGATTATTTCAAAGACGGTGCTATCACCATGGCTTGGAACTTACTAACTTCTGCGGTAAAAGATGGTGGTTATGGATTTGATCCAGAAAAACTTTGGGTGACTATTTATCTTGACGATGAAGAAGCATATGACATCTGGCGAAACAAAATTGGAATTCCGGAACACAAAATCCAAAGACGTGGCATGGCAGACAATTATTGGTCAATGGGTGTTCCTGGACCTTGTGGTCCATGTTCAGAAATTTATTTTGATCGTGGTCCTGAATATGGCAAAGAGGGTGGACCAATTGCTGATGAGGAACGTTATTTAGAAGTTTGGAATCTTGTTTTCATGCAATATAACCGTGGCGAAGGTGGAACTAAAGATGATTTCCCACTAAATGGTGAACTTCCTGCAAAAAATATTGATACAGGTATGGGTTTGGAAAGAATGGCAGCAATTTTGCAAGGAGTAGATAACATTTATGAGATTGATACCACAAAAATTATTTTAGATAAAGCAACATCAATTGTGGGAGTTAAATATGGTCAAGATAATCAAGCAGATATTAGATTAAGAGTTGTAGCCGATCACACCAGAACTGCTGCCTTTTTAATTGGTGATGGAGTAATCCCAGGTAACGAAGGACGAGGTTATGTTCTTCGCCGCATGATGCGCCGAGTGATTCGAAACATGAGAATTCTTGGAGCAGAAAACCCAGTTATGAAAGATTTAATTGAAGCCACAATAAAAGCAATGGGACCTCAATATCCTGAATTAGTTAGTGACAAGAAAAGAATCCTTGAAATAGCTATTGGGGAGGAAACTACTTTTGCCCAAACTTTAAAAACTGGAACTCAATTGTTTGAAAATTCATTAACTGATTTAGCTAAATCAAAAACGAAAACTCTTTCGGGGGAGAAAGTTTTTGAACTTCATGATACTTATGGTTTTCCTTATGATTTAACACTTGAAATGGCAAGTGAAGCAGGAATTTCTATTGATGCAGATGGCTTCAAAAGACTCATGTCTGAGCAAAAAAATAGAGCCAAAGCCGATGCCAAGGAAAGAAAACTCGGACTAGGAGATGTTCAACAATATCGAGCACTTGCTGATTTAGCCGGAATCACCAATTTTACTGGTTATGCTGAAACCACAAGTGAAGTTAATTTAAAAGGTTTATTACTTGATGGTGCTGTTACAAAAAGTGTTAACCAAGGATCAGAAGTTGAATTTGTATTAGATCGATCACCCTTCTATGCAGAAGGTGGCGGACAACTTGCTGATAGTGGCAAATTAATTCTAAGTAACGGTGCAGAAATAGTTGTTGATGATGTTCAGCAACCTGTGCCAGGTCTTTATGTTCATCGGGGACGGGTTTCAAAAGGAGAAGCTGTTACAGGATTAAAAGGTGTTGGTGAAGTTGATTTACAAAGACGAAAAGCAATATCCCGGGCACACACCGCAACGCATTTGATTCATAAAGCATTCCGAGAAACACTTGGTGAAACTGCAACGCAATTAGGTAGCGAGAATTCACCAGGCAGACTTCGTTTTGATTTTCCTTCCCCAAAACCAGTGCCAGCAAGTGTGCTTAATGATGTAGAGCAAAGAGTTAATGAAGTTTTATTAAGTGATTTAGGGGTAAGTGCACAATTAATGTCGCAAGACCAAGCTCGAGCAATGGGAGCTATGGCCTTGTTTGGTGAAAAATATGGTGATGTTGTTCGAGTAGTTAGTGTGGGAGATTGGGCACATGAACTTTGTGGTGGCACGCATGCTCAAAGATCTGCTCAATTAGGGGTAATCAAATTTTTAAGTGAACAAAGTATTGGGGCAGGAACAAGAAGAGTAGAAGCACTTGTTGGAACTGATGCTTATCAATTTCTGGCTCGAGAGCACCTAATTGTTTCTAACTTGCAAGAAATGCTTAAAGGTAGAGCAGAAGAACTACCAGAAAAAGTTGCTTCCTTAATGGACAGATTAAAAGATGCTGAGAAAGAAATTGAAAAATCACGTAAATCTCAACTCTCAGGAAATATTTCTGATTATGTAAAAACTGCTCACGACGTTAAAGGTATAAAAGTTGCAAATTTCTTAGCTCAAGGTGAATTAAGTGCTAATGATGTAAGAGAACTTGTCACAAACGTGAGGGGACAATTAGGAGAAGGTGCAGCTTTAGTTATAGGAGCTGGTATTTCTTCTGGAAAAGTAAATGTAGTCGTAGCGACTAATGAGCAAGCTAGGAAAAAGAATTTAAATGCTGGAGAAATTTTGAATGAAGTATTAGCAAAACTAGATGGCAAAGGTGGCGGCAAGAGTGATATGGCTCAAGGTGCAGGTACTAAAACTGAAGAAGCCAAAAGTGTCATCGCCAATGTTGATTCATTGATTCGGTAGTTGATTCGTGCGCAAAGGTATTCGCTATGCAATTGATTATGGTGAAGTAAGAGTTGGGTTAGCTAAGAGTGATATTGATGCAATTATGGCTGTTCCTGTTGTGACCTTGAAAAATGATCAAGATTTAATCACAAATATTCTTTCTCAAGTTAATGAAACTGGTTGTTTAGAAATTTATGTGGGACTACCTAAACATTTATCAGGTCAAATTGGTATAGCTGCAAAAAAATGTTTAAATTTTGCCAAACAATTGAAAAAATCACTTCCTAGCGTTTCGGTACGTATGCTAGATGAGAGATTAACCTCCTCCACGGCAAGTGCTCGATTGCAAGAAAGTGGGGTCAATACGCGCGGACAAAAGGCCATGATTGATCAGGTTGCAGCAATAGAATTGCTAGAACAAGCGCTAGATTTTGAAAAAAGAAATAATTTAATTCCTGGAATAGATCTGGATGAGGTGAAATAAATTGCCCTCTATTTTGGATGAATTTAAACCTGAACAAAGTCGCTACAAATCAAATTTGCAACCAGCCCCGTATTTAAGAATTGGTTTAATAATTTTTGCTGTTCTAGTTGGCATTGTGGCATATTCCTTTATTCCTAGTGGGGGAGTAAAAATTCTTGATGGCCCGGGAGGAAGTGGTCCGGTTCAAATAAGTATTGAAGCTGGATCATCTTTAACTGAAATTGGCAAAGTCTTAGCAAATGCCGGTGTAGTTAATAATTATTTGGAATTTGTTAGCGCTGCTGATGATATTCCACAATCAAGCACTATTGGCCCTGGAAAATACAACTTGGTAAAAAGTATGGGAGCCAAGGAAGCAATTTTTGCTTTACTTGATCCGGAAAGCAAAGTATCCATAAAAATAGTAATTCCAGAGGGTTCAAGATCTAAATATGTTTTCGCAGCATCAGCTCAAGCGTTAGGAATTTCTCCAGCAGAATTTGAAGCTGTGGCAAAAGACCCTAAAGATTTAGGTTTGCCTGAATATGCCAAAAATAATGTGGAAGGTTTTTTATACCCAGCCACATACAGATTTGAAGAGGGTGTGAAGCCTAAAGAAGTCTTGCAGCAGATGATCAAGAGATTTAGTCAAGCTGCCGCCGAACAACAACTAGAAGCAACTGCAAAAGCTAATGGTTTAAAACCTTATGAGGTAATCATTTTGGCAAGTATTGTGGAAAAAGAAGTTGCACCAGTTGATCAAGCAAAAGCTGCTAGAGTTTTATTAAATCGCTTAGCAAAACCAATGAGACTACAGCTTGATAGCACACTAAATTATGAACTTGATACCAACACAATAATTTTGACTGATGAACAATTAAAAGCAGATTCCCCCTACAACACCTATACCAATGATGGTTTGCCTCCTGGACCAATTGCTAATCCGTCTGAAGCTGCCATAAATGCTGTGTTAAACCCAGAAGATGGTGACTGGATTTATTGGGTGACGGTTAATCTTGATACGAAGGAAACAAAGTTTGCTTCATCAAATAGTGAATTCTTAGTTCATAAACAAGAGTTTTTAAGGTGGTATGACCAAAACAAATGAGTAAAAAGTTTGTGGTTGTAGCTGGTTCTCCTATTGAGCACTCTTTGAGTCCCGTAATGCATAAAGCAGGATATGAAGAATTAAAAATTGATTGGGATTATTTCAAGGTTGAATTAACTGCAGGCTCCTTTCCAGATTATGTAAAAAACCGTGATGGCAATCTAATTGGAATGTCATTGACTATGCCTTTGAAGGAAGTTGCTCTTCAAATAGCTGATTCTGTAACGGAATTAGCAACTAAAGTTAATTCAGCAAATACATTACTTTTTAAAGATGGAAAAGTTTTAGCTGGTAATACAGACATCTATGGAATAGTGGCCGCACTGCAAACAAACAAAAACTTGGATGTAACAAATCCCTCAGTGATTGGCAGTGGTGCAACAGCAAGATCTGCTATTGCTGCTCTTAGTCAACTAGGGGCAAACAAAGTTCTGATTTGTGCTAGAAACCAGACCACATCTAGTCAATTAATTAATGTTGCTCAAAGCTTTGGAATAACACCGACTGAAATCACTTGGAAAGATATTCATAAAGCTTTGGCTGCAAGTACGGTAATTAGCACTTTGCCAAGTGGAGCAATGGATACTTACGCTGCGATGGGGCCAGAGATTCCAGGTTCTTTGTTAGATGTTGCTTACTCACCATGGCCATCAAAAATTGCATTGGAATGGATCCTTAGACGTGGTTTTGTCGTCTCAGGATTAGAGATGTTATTGCATCAAGGTTTAAGGCAGTTTGAATTAATGACTGACAAGAAAGCACCTGCAAAACAAATGCGGGAGGCACTTTTCAAGAATTGAGGTAATTGGTGGATTGGAATTACCTAATCCTGTTAAACACCTCAATTTTTGCACTCATTCTTGGCTGGATTGATTTTAAAACTAATCTTTTACCCAACAGGTATGTTTTCCTACTTTTCTTGACCTCAGTTTTAATCATGTTGGGTTTGCCAAATAGAAATATCAATAATGTGTTTATGAGTTTGATTGTCTCTTTATTTGTTTTCCTAATCTATTGTGTTATTTACTTGATTTCTAAAAGAAGTTTTGGTTTAGGAGATGTGAAATATAGTTTTTCTTTAAGTTTTTCTGTGACTTATGTTTATGGAATTAGTGAAACAATTAATCTACATATTGCAGCTTTTGTCTTGGGAGGGATCTTTGCGGGGATTCTAATGATTTTTAAGAAAGTTTCAAAAAATCATGTTATTGCATTTGGACCATTCATGTCATTGTCATATTTTTTAGTTATTGTGCTTAATTTGTAGGGGGAAGAGACACTCACTTGCCCGGTAATGAAACAATATAAATATGATTCGATGGCTAACTGCGGGTGAATCCCATGGACCTGCTTTGGTTGCCACAATTGAAGGATTACCAGCAGGTATTTCTGTCACCAGTGAAGATATTCAAAATCAATTAGCTAGACGACGCTTGGGTGTGGGGCGCGGGGCTAGGCAAAAATTTGAAAAAGATGAAATAGAAATTTTAGGTGGCATAAGACACGGTTTAAGTATTGGTGCTCCAATTGCTCTCAAGATTAATAATTCTGAGTGGCCAAAATGGCAAGATGTTATGTCAGCAGATCCAGTAGATCAAAAAATATTAGACGAACAAGCTCGAAATGCTCCTTTAACAAAACCAAGACCAGGACATGCTGATCTGGTGGGAATGCAAAAGTATGGATTTGATGAAGCACGTCCTGTTTTAGAAAGAGCTAGTGCCAGAGAAACTGCTGCCCGTGTGGCACTTGGTGCAATAGCTAAAAAATTACTTAACCAAGTAGCAAATATTGAAATTATCAGCCACGTTGTCCAACTTGGGACAGTTAAATCTCCTGATGGAATTATTCCAAGTCCTGGATCACTTAACTCAATAGATGAAGATCCAGCAAGATGTTTTGATAAAAAAACAAGTGAATTAATGCAACAAGAAGTTGATGCTGCACACAAAGACGGCGACACTTTAGGTGGCGTTGTTGAAGTTGTGGTTTATGGTTTACCGCCTGGGTTAGGTTCATATGTTCATAGTGATCGAAGAATTGATGCAAAATTAGCTGGGGCGCTTATGAGCATTCAAGCAATTAAAGGTGTGGAAGTTGGTGATGGCTTTACCACAGCTGGACGCAGAGGATCACAAGCTCACGATGAAATCGTTAACACCAAAGATGGAGTAAAACGTTTAACTCACCGCGCTGGTGGTACAGAAGGTGGCATGACAACTGGTGAAGTTTTAAGAGTAAGAGCTGCTATGAAACCGATTTCAACAGTGCCAAAAGCTTTACAAACAATTGACACTACAACTGGTGAAGCATCAAAGGCCCATAACCAAAGATCAGATGTCTGCGCAGTTCCAGCTGCGGGAGTAATTGCAGAAGCTATGGTTGCACTAGTTCTTGCAGATGCGTTAATGGAAAAATTTGGTGGCGATTCATTAGTCGAAACAAAAAGAAACTTTGAAAACTATTTATCAAACCTAAAGGTTCGATAATTATGTCTCCACGTTTAATTCTCGTGGGTGCTCCCGGATCAGGGAAGACAACTATTGGAAAACTTGTTGCCAATCATTTAAATCTTGAATTTATTGATGTGGATCATGAAATTGAGATGGATGAGAAAACAACTATTTCTGATATTTTTGTAAAAAAAGGTGAAGATTACTTCAGAGATCTTGAGAAGAAAAAAATTTCAGGACTTCTTAATTCTTTTGCCGGTGTTTTATCACTTGGAGGTGGATCAATTCTTGATCAAATAACTAGAGACGCCCTAGCTATTGCACCAGTGGTTTGGCTAAAAGTTTCTCCCGGAGAAGCATCTAGTCGAGTTGGGATGGGACTTTCTAGACCAGTTTTGATGGGAAATGTTAGATCAAATCTGGTGAAACTACTCGAAGAACGAACTCCACTTTATGCAGAAGTGGCAGACTGGCAAATAGACACAAGTGGGAAAAGTATTGAGGAAGTTGTTCAAGAAGTTCTATTACAAACAAGTGAGGTGAACTAGTGGGAATTCATCAAACCATAACAGTTAATGCTCAGCCAAGCTATGACGTCATAGTTGGAAATGACATTTTAGATTCAATTTTAATTAAAGAAACCGTAAACCAAGTTGCCCTGATTTTTCCTGCCCATGTTGAAAAAATAGCTAAATCGGTAAAAAAACAAGTAACAAAAATGGGTTTTAAGGTAGTTGAAATTAAAGTCCCTAATGCTGAAAGTGGCAAAGATATCAAAGTCGTAGAAAAAATTTGGAATAAATTAGGTCAAAATAAATTCACCCGCTCTGATTTGATTGTGGCCATCGGGGGAGGGGCCACAACAGACTTAGCAGGATTTGTAAGCGCGACTTGGTTAAGAGGAATTGATTTTATTTCAATTCCCACAACTTTGCTTGGTATGGTCGATGCTGCAGTGGGTGGCAAAACTGGAATAAATACAGATGCAGGAAAAAATTTAGTTGGGTCTTTTCATAATCCAGTTCAAGTAATATGTGATCTAAATACTTTAAAAAGCTTGAAAAAGCATGATTTCACCACAGGAATGGCCGAAGTTATTAAATGTGGCTTCATTCAGGATGAAAAAATATTGCAAATAATTGAAAAATATCCTTCTGAATGTAAAAGATATGACGGGGTTGAAATACCTGAACTTGTTACCAGATCAATTAAAATTAAAGCCGAAGTTGTAGCAAAAGATTTTAAAGAGACTTCTGACTCAAAAACAGGTCGAGAAATTCTTAATTACGGCCATACTTTAGGACATGCCATTGAGAAGATCGAGAAATATAAATGGCGCCACGGTGATGCCATTTCAGTTGGAATGGTTTATGTGGCCGAACTTGCTCATGCAGCTGGAAAATTGAGTACTGAGGTTGTTCAAAGACATCGAGATGTTTTGAAGCAATTTGGACTTCCAACAAGTTATAAGTCAAAGAATTTCAAAAAACTTATTGAAATCATGGCTTTGGATAAAAAATCAAGAGGTGCAACGTTAAGATTTGTCATATTAGAAGATATTGCCAAACCTGCACGCTTGGAAAATCCAAGTTTCAAAATTTTGAATCAAGCATGGGAGAAGATCTCTAAATGACAAAAGTTCTGGTCCTTAATGGACCAAATATTCAAAGATTAGGTACCCGTGAACCAGAAATTTATGGCTCAGATACCTTTGAGGATTTAAAAAAATCTTGTGTGGAATTTGGCAAAACTCAAGATTTTGAAATTGATTTTCGTCAAACAGATGACGAAGCAACGATTATAAAATGGTTGCACGAAGCTGCAGATAATAAACTTCCAGTAATAATTAATCCTGCTGCATTTACCCATTACAGCTATGCCATGAGGGATGCTGCAGCTATGCACACAGCACCTTTAATTGAAGTGCATATTTCGAATCCTCAAAGTCGTGAAGAATTTAGACACTTCAGCGTGCTAGCAGGAGTTGCTGATGGAGCAATTGCTGGTTTTGGAATTGATAGTTACCGATTGGCCTTATCTGCTTTAAAAAAATTAATCAAATAAATTATTTTATGGTTGATTACTTAAAAAGACGTGATGGGCTTCGCAAAATTATAGAATCAAGTTCTCAAGTTGCTGTCTTTTTAGACCCAATCAGCATCAGATATTTATCCGGCTTTTCAGGTTCCAATGCTTGCCTGATTGTTGGAGTGGCAAAAGAAATTGATTTACTTCTCACCGATTCGCGTTATACCCAGAGAGCAAAAGACGAATCCCCAGATATTGAAGTTCAAATTGGTCAAGAATTCATCAAAGAAATACATAAGATATTTAACAAGCAATCAATTAAGAAATTAGCAATTGATCCAACTAAGTTAAATCTTTTCCAAGCAGAAGCCTTAGCTGATGGGGATAGATTTGAATTAGTTAAATTTAAAGGACTTTTAACACCATTGCGAAGTGTTAAAGACGAATACGAAATAAAACAGATCAAAAAAGCGTGCGCCATAACAGCTGATACTTTGTGGTTTCTAATAAATGATCTAAGACCTGGGATAAATGAAAGAAAAATATCAAGTTTGTTGCAAGAAGGATTTTTAAAGCGGGGAGCAGATGGTTTAGCTTTTGCCTCAATTGTGGCAAGTGGACCAAATAGTGCTACCCCTCATCATGAACCTTCCAAAAGAATATTGGAACGAGGAGACATGGTCACAATTGATTGTGGAGCTTTAGTTAATGGCTACCACGCTGATATGACCAGAACAATTTTCATTGGATCATGTGCTGATTGGCAAAAAGATATTTATGATTTGGTAATGAACGCTCAAGCAGAAGGTCGAAAAAAACTAATTGAGGGTGCGATTGCAGAAGATGTAGATGAGGCAGCCCGAAAGATAATTCGAGATGCAAATTATGGGGATAATTTTGTTCACGGGCTTGGCCACGGTGTGGGTTTAGAGATTCATGAACCTGTGTTTTTAGTTAAAGACGTTAAGACTAAACTTTCCAAGGGCAGTTGCATCACAGTAGAACCTGGAATTTATATACCGGGTAAAGGTGGAGTGCGTATTGAAGATACGTGCCTAATCACTGAAAATGGTGCAGAAGTCTTAACCCCAGGTTCTCACGAAATTATTTGTGTGGCTTAGCAGTAAAAAAGAACAATTAGGAGTGAAAATAAGTGGCAACAACAAATGAGTTAAAAAATGGCATGGTTCTTAATTTAGATGGCCAATTATGGAACATCATTGATTTTCAGCACGTAAAACCTGGTAAAGGTGGTGCTTTTGTGCGCACAAAACTTAAAAACGTACTAAGTGGCAAAGTTGTTGATAGAACTTTTAACGCAGGGGTAAAAATAGAAACTGCACAAGTTGATAAAAGAGATATGCAATATCTGTATAAAGATGGTGAAGATTGGGTATTTATGGACACCACTAATTATGACCAAATCACAATTAGTAATGCCACCGTTGGAGAAGCTTCTAATTACATGTTAGAAAATCAAGAAGTCATGGTTGCAATGCATGAAGGAAATCCTTTATACATTGAAATGCCAGCAAATGTTGAATTAACAATTGAATACACCGAACCAGGCTTACAAGGGGACAGATCAAATGCTGGATCGAAATCAGCAAAACTTGAAACCGGTTTTGAAATACAAGTACCTCTATTCATTAACCAGGGAGAGAAAGTCCGAGTTGACACTCGAGATGGCTCTTATCTTGGTCGCGCCTAAAGAAAATAGATATTAAAATGGGTGCACGTACTAAAGCACGCAAACGTGCACTTGACACAATTTTTGAAGCTGACCTAAAAGGTATTTCTATACCGAATACAAATACCAATGATGAGACTGATGTTGATGTCACAAGTTATGCCCTAGTTTTAATTAAAGGAATTATGGAAAACCAAACCCAAATAGATGAGTTGATTGCAGGATCACTGCAAAATTGGACTTTTGATCGTCTGCCAAAAGTAGATAGAAGTATTCTAAGAATTGCTGTTTATGAATTACTTTTTCAAAAGGATGTCCCCACCAATGTTGTACTCAGTGAAGCAGTTGGATTAGCTGAATCTTTGAGTACAGCTGAGTCATCCTCATTTATAAACGGAACTTTGGCAACAATAAGTAAAAAGATTTGAAAATTGTGCCCCGGGTGAGATTCGAACTCACGCTGGTACGAGTTTGAGTCGTATGCCTCTGCCAGTTGGGCTACCGGGGCGATAAGCAAAATATCAATATTACGAACTTAACTCTACGACACTTAAAAGCTAGAAACTCACTACGCCTAGGCTATTAATCACATATGAAGCCTGTATTAAGAGTTGTTGTCGCTGAAGACGAAGCATTGATTCGTCTTGATTTAGTTGAGATGTTGACCGAATCAGGTTATGAAGTTGTTGGTCAAGCAGGCGATGGTGAAGCAGCAATTGAGTTAACCGAAAGAGAGAAACCTGACTTAGTAGTTATGGATGTTAAAATGCCAAAACTTGATGGCATAAGTGCTGCTGAAAGAATTGCTAAACAAAGAATCTCACCAGTTGTTATTCTCACAGCCTTTTCACAACGCGACTTAGTTGAAAGAGCTCGAGATGCTGGAGCTATGGCTTACTTAACGAAACCTTTTACGATTGAAGATTTGATGCCAGCAATTGAATTAGCAGTCTCAAGATTCCAGGAAATTAAACAATTAGACACTGAAATTAATGACCTTCAGTCTCAACTAAAAGCGCGCAAGATCATTGAAAGAGCAAAAGGCTTACTAATTGATAACTTGAAACTAACTGAACCACAAGCGTTCAAATGGATGCAAAAGACTGCTATGGATAAGAGAAAAACAATGGTTGAGGTTGCGAATTTAGTTATTAGCGAGTACGGCGGTAATTAATCAGCACTTCCAAATAGGCGGTCACCGGCGTCACCCAAACCAGGAACTATGTAACCTTTCTCATTTAATTTTTCATCAATTCCTGCAATTACAACAGTAAAATCAATTTCAGGAGATATATTTTTTCTGAGATGTTCAATACCTTCAGGTGCGGCTAGTAGACAAATACTAGTAATTCTTTCTGCTTTTAATTTTGAAACAGTTTCAACTGCTTTCAATAAGGTAGCACCCGTTGCCAACATGGGATCCAAAATAAAAATATGACGATCGGACAAATTCTCTGGCATTCTCTGTGCGTAAGTAGTGACTTCAAGGGTCTTTTCGTTTCTTATGGCACCCAAGAATCCAACTTCTGCTTGGGGCATTATTTTTAGCATGCCATCCAGGAGACCTAATCCGGCTCTTAATATTGGAAGCACTAAAGGCACTGGTTTTTTAATTTCAACTCCAACAGTGGTAGTTATTGGAGTTACCACTGATTTATTAACAACCTGAATATTGCGGGTGGCTTCATAGGCAAGCAAATAAATCAATTCTTCGGACAATTGTCTAAAACGAACTGAGCTTGTGGAGTTATCCCTAAGTTCGGTTAATTTGGCGCTGCATAAAGGATGCTTGACCTCGATTACTTCCACAATCACCCCTCAAGGGACTCTCAAAAATCACGATTTGGCAACAATCTTTACCCTAGTTGGTGTTGGGTCTTCTTCTTGGGTAGCATTTGAAGAATGTTGGTCACCAATGACCAATTTTCTTTATAAACAGGGAGCACATTAAATGGTACGTACAACCAAGTTACGTTCAGTTGCAGTAGTTGCCGCAGCTGGAATGCTCTTGGCTGCGTGTTCCAGTGGCGGTAGCGATACTGCTTCAAGTGGTTCAAGTGGTGCTGATGCTTGTGAGTTTCCAACTCTCAAAGTCGGTTCATTACTTCCACAAACTGGAGATCTCGCATTCCTAGGGCCACCAGAATTTGCTGGTGTTGATTTAGCAGTTCAAGAAATCAACGCTGCAGGCGGAGTGTTGGGTTCTGACATTGTTCACATTGTTGGTGACTCTGGTGATACCAGCACTAACATTGCTTCACAAACTGTTGACTCACACATTGCTGCAGGCGCATCAGTAATATTTGGTGCTGCATCTTCAGGTGTATCACTAACAGTTATTGACAAGATTACTTCTGCAGGTTTGTTACAAATGTCTCCTGCAAATACATCACCTGCATTAACTACTTATGCAGATGACAATCTTTACTGGCGCGTTGCTCCATCTGATGCTATGCAAGGTCTAGTACTTGCAGAACAAGCAGTTAAAGATGGATTTACAAAAGCCGCAGCAATTGCTCGCCAAGATGCTTATGGAGAAGGTCTGTTAAAAGCTTTTTCCAAAAACTTCGCAGCAGCCGGTGGCACAGTAACCAGCGAAATTGTTTATGATCCAACAGCTGCATCATTTGAAGCAGAAGTTGCTGAAATCAAAGCTGGCGCACCAGAAGTAGTTGTAGTAATCACATTCGACGAAGGCGTAAAGCTTATCCAAGAAATGATTAAACAAGGTGTAGGACCACAACAAGTTAAAGTTTACTTAGTTGACGGAAACCTATCCACAACTGCATTTGCTGATTTCCCAGCAGGCACCATGACTGGTGTTATAGGAACAGTTCCTTCAGGAGATGCTGATTTAACTGCATTCAATGCAAAATTGCTTGCAATTGATCCTAATCTTGTAGATTACACATATGGCGCACAGTCATATGACGGAATTATTTTGTTAGCACTTGCAGCTGAAGCAGCTGGTTGTGCTGATGGTCGTTCCTTGGCAGATAATCTTCCAGCAGTTGCAGCAGGTGGCGAAAAGTGTACAACTTACGCTGACTGTCTAGCAATTTTGAAGAGTGGTGGCGACGTTGATTTTGACGGAACAACAGGTCCACTTGAATTCAACGCAGCTGGAGATCCAAAATTCGCAACAATCGCTGTCAACCAGTACTCAAGTAACACTGAGTTTGCTGAAATTGGTCGCGTGACTGGCGAAGTTCCTGCTAGTTAAGAAGTAAAATATCTAAAAATAAAGGCCCTTGAGAAATCAAGGGCCTTTATTAATTCCTAAATAAATTATGACTTAGCCAATGTACCCAAATAGAGTTCAATAACCTTGGGATCATTAACTAATGATTTTCCTGTGCCGGTGTAGGCATTTTGTCCCTGATCTAACACATATCCACGATCCACAATTTGCAAACAACGTGAGGCATTTTGTTCCACAATTATTACTGTCACTCCTGTTTTGTTAATTTCTCTTACTCGAATAAAAACATCATCTTGTAATGCGGGAGATAGTCCAGCACTTGGCTCATCCAACAAAATTACACTTGGATTCATCATCAAGGCTCTGCCCATGGCGACCATTTGGCGCTCTCCACCTGATAGTGATCCTGCTTTTTGTTTGCGACGACTTTTTAATGTGGGAAAGAGTGTTACAACTCTGTCAAAGTTTTCGCTGAATCGTGTTGGATCCTGATAACAACCCATTTCTAGATTTTCCTCTATTGTCAAAGACGGAAATACGTTATTGTTTTGGGGGACAAAGCCAATACTTCTGGTAACCAACTGATCAGCTCTCATGTTTGTGATATTTTCACCCCGCAGAGTTACTTCACCAGACCAAACTTTGACTAAACCAAATAGAGCTTTGAGAAGAGTTGATTTACCAGCACCGTTTGGACCAATGATTCCAACTAATTCTCCTTCATTTGCGTATAAATCAGAACCGTTTAAAATTGGCACTCCGGGGAAATATCCTGCAATCAAGTTGTCTGCCTTTATTAAGGCATTAGCGGAATTTTTAACGTGTTCTTGGTGTAAGTCAGTGGTCATTATGTTTCATCCGTTGCTAGCGATTTGCCATCTTCGGTTAAGAACGTTTTATGATGTGATCCTAAATAAGCATCAATTACATCGGAATTTTTCATTACCAGGCTTGGTGGACCCTCTGCAATAATTTTACCTTGTGCCATGACTATTACCCAATCACTAATATCGTGAACCATATCCATATCGTGCTCTACGAAAAGAACTGTAGTGCCTTTTTTTCTGATATTTTTTATATGCCCCAAAAGGCTTTGTTTTAAGGCAGGGTTTACCCCGGCCATTGGTTCATCAAGCATGATCATCTCAGGTTTTAACATCAAAGCTCGAGCCATTTCTAATAGTTTTCTTTGACCACCGGAAAGTGAGCCTGCAAAATCAGATTTTTTCTCAAGTAAATTAAATTGCGCTAATGTGTCCTCGGCTTGTTTTGTGACTTCAAGTTCTCTTTTTATCCATAGAGGTTTGAAAAGGGCAGCAAATAATGATTCGCCTATTTGATTCTTTGCGCCCAAACGTGCATTATCTAAAACGCTAAGACGAGAAAGTGCTTTAGTTAATTGAAATGTTCGAACTAATCCTTTTTGAGCTAATTTATTTGGAGAAATTTTTGTAATATCTTCTTTGTTGAAAAACCATTTTCCATCATCTGCTTGATCAAAAGAGGTAAGCAAATTGAAAAAAGTGCTTTTCCCGGCACCATTTGGACCAATAAGTGCAGTTATAGATCCTCGTTGAATCTCAAGGTGATCAACATCAACAGCAGTTAATCCGCCAAATTTTCTGACGACTTTTTTCGCCAAGATAATTGGATCTGGTTTTTTAGAACCTGGTTTTTGCTCTACATTCTTAAAGATATTTTGAACTTCATCAATATCGAAAGTTTTAGCGTCCATCTAGGGCCAATTCCTTTCGATCTCCAAAAATTCCTTGTGGTCTAAAAATAATCAAACACATGAGACCAATTCCCACGAAGATAAACCGGATTGGCCCAACTTGAGTTGAAGTTAGAAATGGAATATAGCCTGCAGATATTGTTTGGTCCAAAGTTTGTCCGATAAAAACTAGTAAAAACCAAAAAATAATTGAGCCGACTACAGGTCCAAAAACTCTAGCTGCACCGCCTAGTAACAATATTGTGTAAGCAAAAAAAGTTACATCAGGAACATATGAATCAGGTTGCACACTTTGAGACGCAATTGCAAATATAAAACCGGCCAAGGTACCCATGACTCCACCAAGCATTAAAGCTTGCATTTTGTACCAGTAAACACTTTTACCAAGACTTCGGATTGCTTCTTCGTCTTCTCTAATTCCTTTAAGAATTCGGCCCCAAGGACTTCTTGTGAGCAGAAAAGTTATGAGAATAACTATTGCCACTAGAATCCATCCAACAGTTACTACCCATGAGTCATTTTGACTGAAATTAATAGGTCCGATTCCAATTCCACTTTGATAAGGGTTCAGTGCATAAAATTGAGCAGCGAACTTACCATTCAATCCGTTTACTCCACCAAACCATTCTCTCAAAGCAACAGAACGAACTACCAATCTTAAAATTTCACTAGTTGCAATCGTTACTATCGCTAAATAATCTGCCCGTAGTCTTAAGGTAGGTAAACCAAGGATTAAGGACAATATTAGGGAAGAAATAATTCCAACTACTAATGCTGTCCAAAAACTTCCACCAAAACTTAACACAGTTGCAGCTATTGAATATCCTCCAACAATCATGAAGGCTACTTGTCCAAAATTTAGTAATCCCGTATACCCAAATTGAATATTTAATCCAGCCGCGGCTAGACAATAAATAATGGCTTGAATTCCAATAGATTGAGTTAATGCTTGCTCTAAAACAAAGACAATATCCATTTAACCCACTCGCTCTCTTTTGCCCAAGATTCCTTGTGGGCGAAATAGCAGCATAAGAATCATCACAAAAAGTGCACTCACAGTTTTTAACTCTGTTGGTATTACCAGAGTAGAAACTTGAATTAAAACACCAATAGTAAGTGAACCAATCAATGCTCCATATATTGTTCCTAGTCCACCAAGTGTGACTGAAGCAAACATAATCAATAGCAAAATTTGTCCCATTCTCCACGAAACATCCTGATTAATACCTATAGTTATTCCAGCAAGAGCTGCTAAAAATGCGCCCAATGTCCACACATAGCTAATAACTCGTTCAACATCTATTCCAGTTGCAGAAGCAAGAGCTGGATTATCTCTTACTGCCCGAGTGGCTTTGCCAATTTTTGAATTCTTTAGCCAATATAAAACAATTGCTAGAACCACAATTTCTATCACGGCTAAAATTATTGCTTTAGGTGTTACAGCAACACCAAAGATATTTAAACCAGGTTGAGCAGCATATTGGTTGTAGTTTCGGGGAGAGCCACCAAATGTTGCAAGTGCGGTGTATCTAAGTGTTAAAGCTAAACCAATAGAAACAATCATCATTCCCATTAATCCAGTGCCTCGGCGTCGTAAAGGTTTCCATAGGTATCTGTTTTGTACCCAACCCCATAAAAATGCACTCATTATCAGTGATAGGGGAACAGCAAGGAGCATGTTTAATCCCACTAAATAGTTAAGAGTCCAGGCGGTGAATGCGCCGAAAGTTAGAAGTTCGCCGTGTGAAAAGTTAGTTAGTCCAGTTGTGCCAAATATTAGGTTCAAACCCATAGCACCCAAAGCTATTGTTAATCCGAAAAGTAGACCATCGACAATTAATTGAGGAACTTTTGAATCTCTTTTTTCAATTATTTGGTCAGCGCTTGTTCCAACTTGGGTTTTGAAAATAAGTCCTTTTGGTCCTTGGATAAATACTATTTCGCGCTGTGGTCCAGGATCTGCAATAGAAATTCCTTCAGGCAAACTTGAAACATCAATTGTTACTAGATACTTACCAGCAGTTGGGGCAGCTATTTCAAACTGACCATTTTGATCCGTAACTCCTGTTACCGAGTTTTCATCATTTGCCAGAGTGATAGATACGCCACTTAATGGTTTTCCTGATGGATCAGAAATTTTTCCCGTAATCCCTGGGCCTTCTAAAGCTGAGGCTTGTGCTCCTATAAATACAGTAAGAAAAATTGACAGCAAAAAAGAAGTAAAAAGTCCTCGGGAAACAGACCTTTTAAACATTGTTTTCGTTCCTACTCACTAGAATTCTTTGAGCCTAGCCTCAAGGCCGCTAAGTACCAATATTCCCAACATTTTTACTAACCTACCCCCGCAGGCTTGCTAAAGGCCAAGGGGGCATTACTGCATGTTCAAATCTCTATGAAAATATTGTCCAAATTTTTACGAGGATAGGCGCATATATAAGTGCAGGCAGTAAATCTGCCACGGGTAGTTGCTTTATTTTCAGTAAACGTAAACCAACGCCAACTAGAAGTAATCCACCTGTAACTGTCAATGCAATAACTTGAGCCTCGCTCAAGATATCTCCTAAGCCAAATCCAAGTAATGTAAAAATTCCTTGGTAAATCCCAACTGCTAAAGCTGAAAATGCCACCCCAATTCCAAGAGAAGCAGCAAAAGCAATTGAAGCAAAAAAGTCCAGTGATGATTTTAGTGCTAATTGTTCTATTCCTTTACCCAAGCCATCAGAAATAGAGCCCAGAATTGCCAGAGGTCCAACAACAAACAGTAAAGATGCGCTTACAAATCCTTCTACAAAATTAGAGTCATTTGTTTTAATTTTTTTGTTTAAAGATTTCTTAAGTCTCTTTCCAATGCTCTCAAAGCGATCTTCAAGTCTCCAGATAGATCCGGTGATGCCACCTAGAATTAAACTTCCTAAAACTACTAAAACACCTATGCCGGGTCCGAGTTCACGTTGAAACTCAGGCTTTGTGATGTCAATTATTGATAAGCCTGCAACTAGTAATGTCATCAAACCAAGTGCATCTGTCACAACATTTCTAGTTCTATTTGACAGTCGATCACCAAGTAATGTTCCTATTACGGCACCTACCACTATTGCAAAAAAATTGATTACTGTTCCAAGACCTATCATTTACTTGATTTATCTCTAAAAAAAACTGTTAATCTAGCGGAAGCTGTTCTTTCATTTTTTTCATTGAATATTTCAATCACATAGCTTCCCGTTGATTTTCCTAAGTGACCAGGAGTTGCGATAGCTGTAACTATTCCTTCTCTAACTCCTTTGTGATGTGTCACGTTCAAATCAACACCAACTGCTACTCGATCTGGGTAACCTGCCACATTTGCAGCAATTGAACCTAATGTTTCTGCTAACAAGGCATTAGCACCGCCGTTAAGAAGTCCTAAAGGTTGTCGATTTCCTAAAACTGGCATGGTGCCAACAGTTTTATTGGCACTTACCTCAACTAATTTGATTCCCATCCGTTCAGCTAGTTCTCCTAAACCAAAGTCATTTAATGCTTTAGTTAAGTCTGCTGCTGAGAGTTCGGTCATTTTAATATCCGCACGCGTATTTTTTTGTGGTGTGCCATCGTCAATTGCCATATCGCAAGCCTAGGATCACACTTGTGGATGAGATGAAACGACCCGAACATTTATTACTAGTCGATGGCCATTCTTTGGCATATCGGGCGTTCTATGCATTGCCTGTTGACAATTTTGCTACCAGTGCTGGCCAACCTACAAATGCAGTGTTTGGTTTCACCTCAATGTTAATAAATGCTTTAAAAGACGAAAAGCCAACTCATTTAGCTATAGCTTTTGATGTTTCGAGAGAAACTTTTAGAAAAGAAATGTTTGCTGAATATAAAGCAAATAGGGCAAAAAGTCCTGATGAGTTTAGATCACAATTACCACTGATTAATGATGTGATAGCAGCTTTGCAAATTCCTGGTATTGGTGTTAAAGGTTTTGAGGCAGATGATGTTATAGCAACTCTTGCCAAACAAGGAGAAAAGAAAGGTATGAGAGTTTCAATTCTCACAGGGGACAGAGATTCTTACCAACTTGTTAACGAATCTATAACTGTGCTTTATGCAAGAAAAGGAGTATCTGATATCGCTCGCATGACACCTGAAGCTGTCAAAGAAAAATATGAATTATCTCCCACGCAATATCCAGATTTTGCTGCCTTAAGAGGAGATCCATCAGATAATTTACCTTCTGTTCCAAGTGTGGGTGAAAAAACTGCAATTAAATGGATAAAAGAATATGGAAGTTTAGATGAATTAATAAATCACGCCGCAGAAATAACTGGCAAGGTTGGTGAGGCACTAAGAGCAAATATTGAACAAGTCAAACTTAATAGAAAAATGACAGAGTTAGTCAAAGATGTTGCTCTGGATTTATCTATTGATGATCTTGGGGTAAAAAGTCCTAATATGGACTTAGTGAATAAAGTCTTCACCGAATTAGAATTTAAATCTTTGCGTGAAAGACTTCTTGGATCTGGGTCAAGTAGAAAAGAAGAAAAGAAAACATTAAAAAGTGATTTTAAAATTTTGAAATATTCTAAATCAGTATTTCTTGATTGGCTTACAAGTAACAAAACAAACCCAGTTGCTTTAGATGTCCAATTTGAGGGAACTATTCATGGATTTACAAATATTGCCTGGGGATTGAGTAATGCAAGCTCGGGAATAGCTTTTAGTCAATCAGATTTATCTCAAGAGGAGCATGCTGTTTTAGATAATTTTCTAAGTGACAGTAGTAGTAAAAAGATAGTTCACTCAGCAAAAGATTTTTATCAAATCTGCAAATTACGAAAAATAGATTTTCAAGGACTGCTATCTGATACAGAAATAAGTGCCTACTTGGTTAATCCAGGGCTTCGAAGCTATGAGTTAGAAGATGTGGCAATGCGGGTTTTAGGTTTTGTTCCAGAACTAGCAAATGAAAATGATGGACAACTTTCCTTAGGCGATGACTCTTTGAATGTGGAAAGCTTAGCAAGTAGAGCAAATACAATATTTCAATTGCATGGTGCTCTTTTTAACCAAATTGTGGAAAGAAATCTTGAAAAACTACTAACCGAATTAGAGCTTCCATTAGTAAAAGTCATAGCCCAGATGGAAATTGCTGGCATTGCTGTTGACATGAAGAAACTAAACAATTTAGCAATTGAATTTGAGAAAACAGCAAATGGGTTTGAAAAAGATGCTTTCAAAATAGTAGGGCATGAATTTAATATGGGTTCTCCTAAACAACTTCAAACTGTATTATTCGAGGAAAGAAAACTTCCTAAAACTAAAAAAACAAAAACTGGTTTCACGACTGATGCTGAAGGCTTGACTGAACTTTTTGCTAAAACTAAAGATCCTGTTTTATCATCTATTTTGAGCTGGCGCGATATAACTAAATTAAAACAAACTGTAGTATCCCTCATTCCACTTGCGGAAAAAGATCAACGAATACACACCACATTTAATCAAACAGTTACCTCCACAGGACGGCTTTCAAGTACAGAGCCAAACATGCAAAATATTCCAATTAGAACTGATCAGGGAAAAAGAATTAGAGATTGTTTTATCTCTGGAAAGGATTATGAATGTTTGTTAACGGCTGATTACAGTCAAATTGAAATGCGAATCATGGCTCATCTTTCTAACGATCCAGGACTAATTCAAGCATTCAAATCTGGAGAAGATTTACACACTACATCTGCTTCATTAGTTTTTGGAGTTAAACCAAATGAAGTTGATGCAGAGCTAAGACGACAAATAAAAGCTATTTCATACGGTTTGGCCTATGGCATGGGTGCTTATGGCTTGAGTCAATCTTTGGATATTGAAGTTAGTGCTGCCCAAAAGTTAATGGATGAATATTTTAAACGTTTTGGGGGAGTAAGAGATTATTTAGCACAAGTTGTCGAAGAAGCCAGAAAACTTGGTTATACCGAAACAATTATGGGCAGACGTAGGTACTTTCCAGATTTAACTAGCACTGATAGACAAAGACGAGAAATGGCCGAACGAATGGCACTTAATGCACCAATTCAAGGAAGTGCCGCAGACATTGTTAAAAAAGCTATGTTGAATGCGGATGAGTTAATTTATAAAACAAACCTAAAATCAAGACTGCTATTACAAGTTCATGATGAACTTGTCTTCGAAGTTGCACGGGGTGAAAAAGACCAGGTTGAAGAACTTGCTCGAAAAGCCATGGCTGATGCGGCCCCTCTTAAAGTTCCATTGGATGTGTCAATTGGTGTGGGTTCTTCGTGGGATGAGGCAGCCCACTAACCACTGTGATGATGACTTTTCACCGTCAACTAATCTTTACAAAGGCTCGGAAGGTCCAAGTCAATATAGAGAAGAAGTAAATGTCCACAACTACTAGTGCAAGTCCGATTGTCGCAATAAATGATGTTGGTACACCAGAAGAATTATTACTCGCAATTGATGCGACTATTAAATATTTTAATGACGGAGACTTAGTCTCAGGAATCGTTGTAAAAATTGACCGTGATGAAGTTTTATTAGATATTGGTTATAAAACAGAAGGAGTTATTCCTTCTCGTGAACTTTCAATAAAACACGACATTGATCCAAGTGAAATTGTTAAACCTGGAGATCGAATTGAAGCTTTAGTATTACAAAAAGAAGATAAAGAAGGTCGTTTAATTCTTTCCAAAAAACGTGCTCAGTATGAAAAAGCATGGGGAGATATTGAGAAAGTTAAGAATGAAGATGGAATAGTTAAAGGACATGTCATCGAAGTTGTCAAAGGTGGCTTAATTGTTGATATTGGACTTCGTGGATTCTTACCCGCATCTCTTGTTGAAATGCGTCGCGTAAGAGATTTAACTCCATATATCGGTAAAGATATAGAAGCAAAAATTATTGAATTAGACAAGAACAGAAACAATGTTGTGTTGTCTCGCCGTGCTTGGTTGGAGCAAACACAATCAGCTGTTCGTTCCACTTTCTTAAACCAATTACAAAAAGGTCAAATTAGAACTGGTCAAATCTCCAGCATTGTTAATTTTGGCGCTTTTGTTGATTTAGGTGGAGTAGATGGTTTAGTTCATGTTTCTGAATTATCTTGGAAACATATTGAACATCCTTCAGAAGTCGTAGAAGTTGGTCAAGAAGTAACTGTAGAAGTACTCGAAGTTGATATGGAAAGAGAAAGAGTTTCTCTATCGTTGAAATCTACTCAAGAAGATCCATGGCAACAATTCTCCAGATCTCATCAAATCAATCAAGTGGTTCCTGGAAAAGTTACCAAACTTGTTCCATTTGGAGCTTTTATTCGTGTGGCTGATGGAATCGAAGGACTTGTGCACATCTCAGAGCTTTCCGAAAATCAGGTAGAAATTCCTGAACAAGTTGTGCAAGTAAATCAAGAAGTCACAGTGAAAATTATCGACATTGATTTAGAACGCAGAAGAATTTCACTTTCTGTTAAACAAGCAGGAGAAAAAGGTGAAGCCCGTGCTGCATTTGATCCATACCAGTATGGAATGCCACCTGCATTTGATTCAGCTGGAAAATACATTGGACCAGAAGGTTTTAACCCTGAAACTGGGGAATGGAAATCTGGCTTTGAAGAACAAAAGAAAGAATGGGAAAAGCAATACGCTGATGCACTTGCTAAATGGCAAACCGAAAAAGATGCAAAAGCTACTAACCCTGAACTTGCCGCGTTAAGCGACAAATTAGATTCAAACTAGTTCAGATTTATAAGCCAACATGAAAGTTGGATTAACAGGCGGCATCGGTGCTGGTAAAAGCACCGTTGCCGATTTGTTTTCTAAAAAAGGCGCCATTGTCATAAGAGCCGATGAGTTATCTCGCCAAGTTATTGAACCTGCAACAAGTGGATTTGCCTCAGTCGTCTCACGATTTGGGCAAGAAATAGTTGATGAAAACGGATTCATCAGCAGAACAAAACTTGCTGACATAGTTTTTAAAGATGACTTAGCTTTACAAGATTTAGAAAAAATCATTCATCCACTAGTTAGAAGTAAAACAAATGAAATAATGTCTAATCAGACATCGGAAACTATTATTGTCAACGAGGTTCCATTACTATTAGAAAAAAACATGAAAGATTTATATGACTTTCTAGTAGTTGTGGTGTCAAGTCAAAAAAATAGGCTTGATCGATTAGCAAAAAATGGATTAACAGCTGAACAGGCACTTTCTCGGATGGCTAAACAAATTGATGATGAAACTCGAAAGAACGCTGCTGATTTCCTGATAGTCAATGATGGAAATCTTGAGCAATTGGACTCAGATGTTGAAAGAATTTGGCAAACACTTAAAGAAAGAAACTTTAAATCCTAAATGAGACCAGTAAATGATTTAATCAGGACAGTAGCCCCTTTCAAGGTTGAGGCAGATTACCAACCTGCAGGGGATCAACCAGCGGCCATAAAAGATCTAGAAAGTCGAATTAAAAAAGGTGAAAAAGACATAGTTCTTTTAGGAGCAACTGGAACTGGAAAATCTGCAACCACTGCGTGGTTGATTGAGAAACTACAAAGACCAACTTTAATAATTGAACCCAATAAAACATTGGCAGCACAAATTGCTAATGAATTGCGTGAGATGCTTCCTAATAATGCAGTGGAATATTTTGTGTCCTATTACGACTATTACCAACCAGAAGCCTATGTCCCGCAGACTGACACATTTATTGAAAAAGATTCCAGCATAAATGAAGAAGTAGAAAGGTTAAGGCATTCTGCTACAAGTGCTCTTCTTACTAGAAGAGATGTGGTGGTTGTGGCAACTGTTTCTTGCATTTATGGGTTAGGAACTCCTGAAGAATACGTTAAGCAAGCTATTCGAATAAGGAAAAATCAAGATTTTTCAAGAGATAAATTGCTTCGTCAATTAGTCAATATTCAGTACACCAGAAATGACTACGCATTTGAACGAGGAACATTCAGAGTCAGGGGTGATACGGTAGAAATTTTTCCTGCTTATGAGGAACATCCTGTTCGAATCGAAATGTTTGGTGATGAAATTGAAAGAATCATGACACTACATCCATTAACTGGTGAAATTTTGACCGATGATGAAGAGATGTTTATTTTTCCAGCCACTCACTATGTAGCAAGTCCTGAGCAAACAGCCAAAGCCTTATCAGGAATAGAAGTTGAATTAATGCACAGAGTAAAGGAATTAGAGAGTCAGAATAAATTATTAGAGGCCCAAAGAATCAAAATGCGCACAGCTTTTGATTTAGAAATGATAAGAGAATTAGGTTTTTGCTCAGGGATTGAAAATTATTCAAGATATTTCGACGATCGGGCACCCGGTAGTGCGCCTAATTGTTTGCTTGACTATTTTCCTGAGGATTTCTTATGTGTAATTGATGAATCTCATGTAACAGTTCCTCAAATTGGTGGCATGTATGAGGGAGATGCATCACGCAAGAGAACTTTGGTGGAATATGGATTTCGACTACCAAGCGCTATGGATAACAGACCATTGAAGTTTGTGGAATTTGAACAAAGAGTTGGTCAAACAGTTTATCTGTCTGCTACTCCTGGACCTTATGAATTAGCCAAAGTCACATCAGTAGTTGAACAAGTAATTCGTCCTACCGGATTAGTGGATCCAGAAGTTGAAGTTCGACCCACTAAAGGACAAATCGATGACTTGGTGCATGAAATCAAAATTAGGGCAGAAAAAGGACAAAGGACACTTGTTACTACTCTGACAAAAAAAATGTCTGAGGATTTAACAGATTACTTCTTAGAAAAAGACATGCGAGTTCGATATCTTCATTCAGAAATAGATACCTTAAAAAGAGTCGAATTATTGCGTGGATTAAGAATAGGCGAATTTGATTGTTTGGTTGGAATTAATCTGTTGCGAGAAGGACTTGATTTACCAGAAGTGTCTTTAGTTGCAATTCTTGATGCTGACAAGGAAGGATTTTTAAGGTCGGAGAAATCTTTAATTCAAACAATTGGGCGTGCAGCACGAAATGTTGATGGGCAAGTAATTATGTATGCAGATAACATCACAAAATCAATGAAGAAAGCACTAGAAGAAACAAATCGCCGACGAGAAAAGCAAGTAGCTCATAACCTTGCCGAAGGCATTGATCCAACTCCTTTGCGCAAAAAAATCTCGGACATTAACGATTCGATTATTCGAGAAGATGCTGATACTGAACTAGTGCTTGAGGAAGCCTTGTCTTTGAAAAAGCTTCGAAAAGACAAAAAGGATGGGTTAAGTCCGGCTCAGGACCTGGCGGAGTTAATTACTGAGTTAACGGCTCAAATGAAATTGGCTGCCACTGAACTAAACTTTGAACTAGCCGCCCGCTATCGTGACGAAATTCACGAGTTGAAAAAAGAATTGCGCCAGATGGTTGCAGCCGGTCACGCCTAGTCAGATACATTGAGAATATATGGAAGAACCATTATGGGTCTGGGTCGTAACCGTATTAGCCTTTTTTACTGTTTATACAGCTGAGTTCATTTATGCAAAACGACATCCTCATGTTGTTCAATTTCGGGAGGCTGCCAAGTGGGTAATTGTATACATTGCTGCCGCCGTATTATTCGGCATCGGAATTTGGGTCATTAAAGGACCAGAATCGGGTATTGAGTTTTTTGCAGGCTGGATAACTGAATACAGCTTAAGTGTTGATAATTTATTTGTATTTGTAATTATCCTCTCAGCATTCGCAGTTCCTGCAATTTATCAACAAGAAGTACTTCAAGTAGGAATTATTGGTGCACTCGTGCTTAGGTTTCTTTTCATCATTATTGGTGCCGCAGCAATTGCTAAATTCTCATGGATATTTTTTATATTTGGGGCATTTCTTCTTTATACCGCATACAAGCTCGCTTCAAATCACGGAACCGAAAGTGATCCATCACAAAATAAAGTTCTCAAATTAGCTGAAAAATATTTACCTGTTACACCTATTTACCACGAGGGTGCATTTCGAGTAAAAATCGATGGTAAGAAATATTTCACTCCGTTGTTTATTGTAATGATTGCAATATTTACTACTGATATTCTTTTCGCCTTGGATTCCATTCCCGCAATTTTTGGATTAACTGATGATCCCTATATTGTGTTCACTGCGAACGCATTTGCTCTCATGGGACTTCGGCAAATGTATTTCATGCTGGATGGACTATTAGATCGACTCATTTATTTGTCATATGGTTTATCAGTAATTCTCGGATTTATCGGTGTAAAACTTATTTTGCATGCAGCCCATGAGAATGGTTTTAAATCAGCACCTGAAATTTCAACACCTGTCTCACTTGTCGTCATTGTCACAGTTTTGGCAATAACTGTTTTCGCTTCATTAAGGCAAACCAAACTACATCCCGAATTAGCCCATAAACCCGGGCAAAAAGCAGCAGGCTCTGCGATTGCTGATATCAAAAGAGAACATCCAGACGTTGAACAGGCGTAAAAAGGGCTCAAGCATTAACCTTTGTTAAATGACTGCAATAACTTCCAAGCGCAACGAACCTCAAAGGCATGGATCGGCTGTTGCAGATAAATTAATTGTTCGAGGTGCGCGGGAACATAATTTAAAAGATATTTCACTTGAGTTACCCAGAGATTCCCTCATTGTTTTTACCGGTTTATCAGGATCAGGTAAATCTTCCTTAGCTTTTGACACAATTTTTGCTGAAGGTCAAAGAAGATATGTTGAGAGTCTTTCTGCTTATGCCCGCCAATTTTTGGGCCAAATGGATAAGCCAGATGTTGATTTCATCGAAGGATTATCACCTGCTGTTTCAATTGATCAAAAATCAACTAACAGAAATCCTCGCTCCACAGTTGGAACAATTACTGAAGTCCACGATTATTTACGTCTACTTTATGCGCGAGCTGGTACACCTCATTGTCCTAAATGTGGATCAGTTATTCACCGTCAAACGCCACAACAAATTGTTGATCAAGTTTTGGAGTTACAAGATGGAACAAAATTTCAAGTTTTAGCACCTGTCATCAGAGGCAGGAAAGGTGAATACCAAGATCTTTTTAAAGAATTACAAACCCAAGGATTCTCCAGAGCGCGTATAGATGGACAAACCTATGCCCTAACTGAGGTTCCGGTTTTAAAGAAACAAGAAAAACATAATATAGATGTTGTAGTTGATCGATTAAGTGTTAAAGCAGAATCAAGACAACGAATCACAGATTCTGTTGAAACTGCTTTGAGACTGGCAAATGGAACTGTGGTGCTGGATTTTGTTGATGAACCTGCTAAATCAAAGAACAAAGAAAGAGTTTATTCAGAACATCTTGCCTGCACCAAGTGTGAAATATCTTTTGATCAATTAGAACCAAGATCATTTTCGTTTAACTCTCCATTTGGGGCTTGCGCAGAATGCAGCGGCTTAGGAAATCATCTAGAAGTGGATGAAGATTTAGTAATCCCTAATAAGGACCTTTCCATAAGGGATGGCGCCATAGCGCCTTGGTCAAATTCTTCAGCTGAAGGTTATTGGTCCAAATTACTTGAAGCCGTTGCAAGAGATCTAAAGTTCTCACTCGAAACTCCATTTAAAAAACTACCGGAAAAAATTAAAACAGCTTTAATGTATGGCTATGACAGCAGTATTAACGTCAAATATAAAAACTCTTACGGCCGACAGAGATCTTATTGGACAGAATTTGAAGGTGTCATTGAAAATATTCAAGCTCGTCATGAAAAATCTGATTCAGATGCAGCGCGTGAACATCTTGAAGGATTCATGCGCCAAAAACCTTGCAAGACTTGTAAAGGAGCCCGACTAAAACCAGTATCACTTGCAGTAAAAATTGGAAACAAAAACATTGCTGAAATGAGTGCAATGTCAATTGGTGAAGTAACAGAATTCATCACCAATCTTAAGTTGGGTAAGCGAGAAATGGCTATCGCTCAAAGAGTTCTCAAAGAAGTCATTGAAAGATTGCAATTCTTACTTGATGTAGGACTTGATTATTTGTCCTTAGATAGAGCAGCTGGAACATTATCTGGAGGTGAAGCTCAAAGAATTCGCCTCGCCACACAAATTGGATCTGGTCTAGTTGGGGTCCTCTATGTATTGGATGAACCAAGTATTGGTTTGCATCAAAGAGATAACAAAAAACTAATCGATACTTTGATCAGATTGAGAAATTTAGGTAACACCTTAATCGTTGTTGAGCATGACGAAGAAACAATTCGCGCAGCCGATTGGGTTGTGGATATCGGTCCAGGTGCAGGTGAACATGGCGGATATGTAGTTTCAAGTGGAACAGTTAAAGACCTTGAAAATAATAAAAAATCAATTACTGGGGATTATATTTCTGGTCGCAAAAGTGTCGTTGTTTCGAAAAAGAGAAGGCCAATAGATAAAGAAAGAATGATTAAAGTTGTTGAGGCTCAAGAAAATAACCTAAAAAAAGTAACAGTTGATTTTCCTTTGGGAGTCTTTGTTGCAGTCACAGGTGTTAGTGGTTCAGGAAAATCAACACTGGTAAATGACATTTTGTACTCAGCTTTAGCCAGAGATTTACATCAAGCTCGAATTGTTCCAGGACAACATAAAAAAGTTGAAGGAATCAAACATCTAGACAAAGTAGTCCATGTTGATCAAAGTCCAATTGGGCGAACACCTAGAAGTAATCCTGCTACTTACACAGGAGTTTTTGATAATGTGCGAAAACTTTTCGCAGAAACCAGTGAAGCAAAAATTAGGGGATACCAGCCAGGTCGATTCAGTTTTAACGTTAAAGGTGGAAGGTGTGAGCCTTGTTCAGGTGATGGAACTATTCAAATTGAAATGAACTTTTTACCAGATGTTTATGTTCCTTGTGAAGTTTGCCAAGGTGCCAGATACAACAGAGACACTTTAGAAGTCCACTACAAGGGTAAAACAATTAGTGATGTTCTAAATATGCCCATAGAGCAAGCATTAACATTTTTTGAGTCCGTTCCTGCCATAGCAAGACATTTGAAAACTTTGGTTGATGTTGGTTTAGGTTATGTGCGTCTTGGTCAATCCGCCCCAACACTTTCTGGTGGAGAGGCCCAAAGGGTAAAACTTGCTACAGAATTACAAAGACGAAGCACTGGAAGAACAATTTATGTTTTGGATGAACCAACAACGGGTCTACATTTTGAAGATGTGAGAAAACTATTAGGAGTCTTAGAAAGACTAGTTGATTCAGGAAATACTGTGATTGTTATTGAACATAATCTTGATGTAATTAAGAATTCTGATTGGGTCATTGACATGGGACCTGAAGGTGGATTTAGAGGTGGAACGATTGTTGCCCAAGGCACACCGGAACAAATTGCAAAATCAAATAACAGTTATACCGGAAAATATCTTGCAGCAATATTGAAGAATTCATCTAGTAAAGCTGGCTAAATGGCAGATCCATCGCAATACCGCCCGCATAATGTGCCAGAGCTTCCAGGTGTTTATCGATTTAAAACGAAAGATGAAACAGTTATTTATGTTGGTAAAGCAAAAAATTTAAAGAATAGACTCAATAGCTATTTCACAGATATTACTAATTTACATCCTCGTACTGCCATGATGGTTAAAACTGCCGCAATGGTGGATTGGGTAACAGTACACAATGAAGTAGAAGCACTACAACTTGAATTTACTTGGATTAAAGCGTTTAATCCAAGATTTAATGTTCGCTTTCGAGACAACAAAACTTATCCCTATCTCACACTTACCCTTAAAGATAAATTTCCGCAGATTGCAGTGACCAGAGGAACCAAGAAAAAAGGAAATAAATACTACGGACCCTTTACCCATGTTTGGGCAATAAGACAAACTATGGAACAGATAATTAAAGTTTTTCCAATTAGATCTTGCAAAGATACTGTTTATAGACGCCATGAACTGATGAAGAGACCTTGTTTACTTGGTGATATCGAAAGATGTGCGGCTCCCTGTGTAGGTCGAGTTGATGAAAAAGAATACGGATTTATTGTTAATAATGTGCTCAGCTTTCTTAATGGCAATACCAAATCAATCTTTAAAGATTTAGAAAATGAAATGAATTCAGCAAGTCAAAATCAGGAATATGAAAAAGCTGCCAGATTTCGAGATCGACTAGGTGCCCTAACAAAGGTCGTTGAATTAAACGCAATTGTCTTTGACGACGAAACAGATGCTGACTTAATAGCTTTGACTAGTGATGATCTTCATCTTTCAACACAAATTTTTCACGTTAGACAGGGACAAATTAAAGGTGAAAGGTCATTTGTTTCTGATCGAATTGATCACAAATTAATGCCAGAGCATTTCGAAGATTTACTAGTTCAAATTTATGGTGAACTAGAAGGAGATTCCATTCCAAAGGAGATCTTGGTAAACCACGATTTATCCAATCTGGAATCAGTAATTGAGTGGATTTCCAAAAATGCAAGAAAAGCAGTGGATATACGAAAACCTCAACGAGGTGATAAAAGAAAATTAATGGAAACTAGTGAGAAAAACTCTGAACAAAACTTAACCATGCACAAATTAAAGCGTTCGGCAGATCTTCTTTCTAGAACAAAGGCATTAGAGGAATTAGCTGCCAGCCTAGATTTAGAACAAGCACCTTTACGAATTGAATGTATCGATGTGTCAAATATTTCTGGTACCAGCACAACAGCTTCTCTTGTTGTTTTCGAAGATGGAATTGCTCAAAAAAAGCACTATCGAACTTTCAATATCAAATCCTTTGAAGGACAAGATGATCCCAGAGCCATCCATGAAACAGTTTCAAGACGTTATCGTTATTTGGTCGATGGTAATGGTGAAGATAATGACACGAATAAGAAAAGTTTTGCTTATCGACCAAGTCTGCTGCTAATTGACGGAGGTCAAGCACAAGTCAATGCGGCTAGGGAAGCGTTAGACGAATTGGGTTTATCAGAAATTGAAACCGTTGGAATTGCAAAAAGACTTGAGGAACTTTGGAAACCAGGAGAAAAAGATCCTATTTTGCTGCCTCGAAATAGTGAAGCACTTTTTCTGGTGCAAAGAATCAGAGATGAAGCACATAGATTTGCCATCACAAAAACGAGAATGCGACATGCAAAATCCTCTTTAGCATCAGAATTAGACGGAATTAAAGGTTTAGGGGAAAAGAAAATTAAGTCACTTCTGGAAAAATTTGGCTCGGTCACGAACATCAGAAATCAACCCGTGGATGAACTAATTAAGGTTCCAGGTATCACAGAAGCTATTGCTGAGAACATTGTTGAGTATTTAAAAGATGTACCCACCAAGTTTGACCCCTTGACCGGGGAAATTATAGAAAAATAGACCAATAGGGCAGACTATAAACATGAGTAATCCAGAAGTTCTTATTGTCACAGGAATGTCAGGTGCGGGACGTTCAACTACGGCTCGGGCTTTAGAGGATTTAGGTTGGTTTGTAATTGATAACTTACCCCCATCTGTTTTGATAACTGCACTAAACGATGTTAGATCTCAAGGGGTATCAAGTCATATCGCAGTTGTTGTGGATGTACGAGGAGGAAAACTATTTGCCAATTTAGACAAAGCACTAATGGAAGTTAAGAAAGATAAGTGGCAATCAAGAGTTTTATTCTTGGAAGCTTCAGATTTGGCATTAGTAAGAAGATTTGAAGGAAGTAGAAGACCACATCCCTTGCAAGCCGATGGCAGGGTCTTGGATGGACTTCAAAGAGAAAGGGAACTCTTAGGCGATTTAAGAGCAAATGCAGATGTTGTTATTGACACTTCGGATATGTCCTCTCCTGGATTGAGAACAGTTATTGAAAAAACTTTTGAAAGCGATGTTGAAACATTTCAAGTAACAATTTTGTCATTTGGGTTTAAATACGGTATTCCTATAGATTCAGATTTTGTTTTTGATGTCAGATTCTTAGCAAATCCTTTCTGGGAAGAGGATTTGAAGAATCTCACCGGATTAGACAAACAGGTCCAAGACTTTGTACTCAAACAAGATGGGGCTAATCAATTTTCTCAATCAATATTTGATCTAGTAGGTGTTACCAAATCTGGTTATCTGCGTGAAGGCAAAAAGTATGTGACAGTGGCAGTTGGATGCACTGGTGGAAAACATCGAAGTGTAACTATTGCTGAACAAGTTTCACAAAAATTGCAATCAGATGGAAACAAAGTAAGAGTTGTTCATCGAGATTTAGGCAAAGAATAGTAATAATAGTTAAATTCTGTAACCAATGTTACTCGTGTGACATGTAAGGCTGTTTTACTCAAAATAATTTCTAAACAATCTGACACGCCGAGGTAAATGTGTCAAAATAGAACATATGGCCATGACTTCTGCAGTAAAAGATGAATTAGCACGAGTTGAACTAAATAAAACTTGTTGTAGGAAAGCTGAAGTATCAGCTCTTCTCAGATTTGCTGGCGGGCTTCACCTTGTTGCAGGTCAAATAGTGGTAGAGGCTGAATTAGACGCAGGCCAGATTGCCCGAAGATTAAGAAAAGACATAATCGAACTTTTTGGTCATGAAGCAGAGTTGTCTGTTTTGCAAGGTTCAGGTATTCGCAAAGGTGCACGCTATGTCGTTCGGGTGGTGCAAGGCGGAGATGTTTTAGCCAAACAAACAGGATTAATTGATGCAGCAGGCCGCCCAATCAGAGGATTACCACCTTCAGTTGTTGGTGGTGGAATTTGTGATGCTGAATCAGCTTGGCGGGGGGCATTCTTGGCTCATGGTTCATTAACTGAACCAGGCAGATCAAGTGCTTTAGAAATAACTGCTCCAGGACCAGAAGCTGCATTGGCTTTAGTTGGTGCGGCAAGAAGATTAGATGTAGTTGCAAAAGCACGAGAAGTTCGAGGTGTTGATCGAGTTGTGATAAGAGATGGTGATGCTATTGGTGCACTCTTAACCAGATTAGGTGCACACACCGCAGTAATGGCATGGGAAGAAAGAAGAATGCGCAGAGAAGTCCGCGCAACAGCAAATCGATTAGCAAATTTTGATGACGCCAATCTTCGACGAAGTGCGCAAGCTGCAGTTGCAGCAGGTGCAAGAGTGGCACGCGCAATGGAAATTTTAGGTAGCGAAATACCAGATCATTTAAGAGCAGCAGGTGAATTACGAATCACCCACAAACAAGCAAGTTTGGAAGAACTTGGTGCATTAAGTGATCCACCTCTAACTAAAGATGCCATTGCAGGGCGCATCAGACGATTGTTAGCAATGGCTGACAAACGTGCTAATGAACTTGGAATTCCAACAACTGAAGCCTCTCTCACGCCAGAAATGTTGGAAGGGTAGAATCTTACTGGCAACGTCGCCAAAATGGCAGTAAAAATTTAGTCCTTAAATCTATTCTCTGGAGTTGATAACTAAGTGGCAATTCGTGTTGGTATTAATGGTTTTGGTCGAATTGGTAGAAATTACATCAGAGTCTTACAAGAACGTGCCGGTAAGGCACCTGAAGGCGCACTTGCACAAATCATTAAGAAAAATGAGCCAATTGAAATTGTTGCAATCAACGATCTAACCGATGTTAAAACATCAGCCCACCTTCTCAAATACGATTCAACACTTGGAAGATTTCCCGGAAAAATAACTGTTGATGGAAATTCAGTCTTTGTTGACGGCAAAGAAATAAAAATTACTTCACATAGAGATCCTGCAGAAATTCCATGGGGAGATCTTGGTGTTGATCTAGTTATTGAATCAACAGGAGTTTTCACAGATGCAGATAAAGCTAAAGCTCATCTAAAATCTGGACCTAAAAAGGTTTTAATTTCTGCACCCGCCAAAGGTGAAGACATCACTGTTGTTTTGGGTGTAAACCACGACATGATTGATCATGCAAAACATATTGTGATTAGTAATGCTTCATGTACCACAAATTGTCTTGCCCCTATGGCCAAAGTTATCCATGACACATTTGGTATTGAAACTGGGTTAATGACCACAATTCATGCCTACACAAATGATCAATCAACACTGGATATGCCACACAAGGATCTACGTCGATCACGTGCTGCTGCCATAAACATGATTCCAACTACAACTGGTGCTGCTAAAGCAATCGGATTAGTTATGCCAGATCTAAAAGGGAAATTAGATGGTTATGCAATGCGTGTGCCAGTTCCTGTTGGATCTGCTACTGATTTAACTATTCATTTAAAGAAATCTGCTACGGCTCAAGAGATAAATGCAGCATTAAAGGCAGCAGCTGATGGACCACTTAAAGGAATACTTTCTTATAGTGAGGATCCATTGGTTTCAACTGACATTGTTCATGATGCACATTCGTGCATTATCGATGGTCAATTAACAACAGTTGCAGGAAATATAGCCAAAGTTGTTGGTTGGTATGACAACGAATGGGGATACTCAAGTCGACTAGTTGATTTAACTCAACTTGTTGGTTCAAATCTCTAAATTATTAATGAAAACAATTGATGATATTGATGTAAATAATCAGCGCGTTTTATTACGCGCTGATCTAAATGCCCCCATGAAATCTGATGCCACAGGGCAAATGCAAATTACTGATGATGGTCGTTTAAAAGCAAGTGTTGCAACAATTAATGATTTGAGAAAAAAGAATGCCAAAGTAATCATTTTGGCTCACCTTGGTAGACCAAAAGGTGAAAGAAAGCCTGAATTATCTCTCAAGCCTATTTCAAAAAGATTAAGTGAACTATTAAACAGTGAAATACATTTCATTGAAGATATTCATGCTGAAAATGCCACCCAAGTTGTCAATAATTTAAAGCCGGGTGAAATTGCAATGATTGAAAATATCAGATTTGAAAAAGATGA
>ERZ889217.97-NODE-97-length-54673-cov-53.578875_pt1 | contig 54673 bp, 58 predicted proteins | sample MGYA00521098_ERZ889217 | MGnify/ENA primary metagenome ERZ889217 (study PRJEB32303, sample SAMEA104408613) | aquatic metagenome | biome: Brackish water; feature: Pelagic; material: water | place: Baltic Sea | collected 2014-06-10T22:04:00 | depth 2,362 m ... | reverse complement strand
TTCCAAACTTCTACCAAATGACCTTGCAACCCAATAAACAGTTGAGGCGACGCCGGGAATCGAAATCCACGAAAACCGTCACTCACAATCCTGTCTGGCTTTAAACAGTCATACCATTACTTGAATTCAGCGTTCAACGTCCCACTTGTCCCCTGATTTCCATTTGAGCGTTCACGAAGTCGTACCAAATTCGTACCAAGGGTCGCGAAATGCCTTTCATGCTCCCATGTGATTCTAAAAACGCTCACTTTCCGGCAGACACTCGAAAGCTCAAATCTCGCGAAACGGTTTCGAGCTCAAATTCGTAGATCGATCTAATCAATGCTTGCCATTTGACATTCCTGAATCTGACGTTTCGGACAACTAGTTCGAAACGCCAGATTCGGAACTTTTTACAGTTACTAAGCGATACGCATGATTGCTGTGCGATTCATGCCGGAGTTGAAAAATGCTCCACCTTCCATGAATTTGGTCAACCAAGTTGTGCTTGCCATGGCCGCATTGCGTCCATCTTCAGCGGACTTGGCATTCGGATAGAAGCTAGAAATTTCAATTACTCCTGCCGCTCCGAACATAGGTATCGAAACAATTACTCCTGCGCCTGTAGCGCTTGCCGCAACCTCGCACCACTCTGTCAAGTATTTAAGCGCACCAAAATAGTCAGCGCCATCTTTCATCGTGAGTGATGTACCCATGACAACGGATCCAACCGTATGTGGAGTGAAACTGCTTGAAATTGCATGGAAAGATAAGACATTGTCAGGAAATTCTTGAATTGTCGTTGCAGTTCCTGCTGATCGCTGCATTAAATCTGCCCATGCATCGCTTGCGCCCAACTTAAATCCACGCTCTACTGATTCATTAAAATCCTCTGCGGTTGCTGTCCATGCAAGAGCGGTGAATGGCATTCCACCCAATGGTGACCAAAGTGCCAGATCTGCTCCAGTTACATCTTTGAATATCTTGCACGCCTCAGTTCCTAGCGCGAGTGATTCTGTTGAATTTGTTTGCAATACTCTTCGTGTCCAAATCATGTCAATCTCCTTCTGGTAGTTGGTAACCAATACCTATCAGATGTGACGGGGAACACGCAAAGACAAATATGTTCCTACTCCATAAAGGATTCCACAAGGCCATTTCAACCTTGTTCGATTCTGATCCGCTTTAGCCCAATAAACAATTGAGGCGACGCCGGGAATCGAACCCGGTTACGGGGCTTTGCAGGCCCATGCCTAACCATTCGGCCACGTCGCCGTAGACAAGCTACGCATGCAGGCTACAGGGATATATAAAGCGAACCTTCCGCAGAGTCGTACTTCGTTACGCTGTTGTGATGCCAAACGATCAACAAAAAATGCAACCTGAGACGACGGCAATCACGTCGGGTCGCGATGCATCGGGCTCACTTGCCCCAACACTCTGGTCATCGACCACTTGGCAATCGGCTGGACTCGACGACTCTACGAAGCACGCTCTCGCTACACATCAGAACGGCAATTACGCCCGTTACTCGAACCCAACAGTTCGTTCTTTTGAAGAAGCTATAGCTGCACTTGAAGGCGCTGAAGATGCGCTTGCGTTTGCCTCAGGCATGGGTGCTGTGAGCAGCGTAATTTTGGCTTTATGTTCGAGTGGCGATCACATTGTGGCCCACAACCAGTTGTATGGCGGCACCATCGCATTTCTTAATGGTCCATGCGCACGACTCGGTATTGATGTCACATTTGTAGACGGCTCAAAGCCAGGCGCACTTGCGGCCGCAGTGCGTCCAGGGAAAACAATGATGGTGATTGCAGAATCGCCATCAAACCCGCAGATGAGTCTTGTTGATTTGGCCGAACTTGGTGCAATCAAAGGACCATTTACTCTCATTGACTCGACACTTGCTACACCACTTGGACAACAACCACTCTCTTTTGGCGTCTCGCTCGTATTGCATTCGGCCACCAAGGGTATTGCGGGTCATAACGACGCAATGCTCGGTGTTGTTGCAGGTGAAAAAGAATTGATCGACTCAATCTGGGGATATTCGGTAATGCATGGAGCAACCGCATCACCACATGATGCACTCAATGGCCTACGCGGTATTCGCACTCTCGGCGTGCGTTTTGCGCACCAATGCGAAAGCGCCTTGGCCATTGCGACATTCTTATCTTCACACAAGCAAGTAACTGCAGTTCACTACCCCGGCTTGCCTACTCACCCGCAACACACACTTGCCGCTCAGCAGATGCGCAAGTTTGGTTCGGTACTTTCATTTGAGATCGCTGGTGGCAAAGACGCTGCACGCAAAGTTCTTGATGCATTACGGATTGTGCGACCAGCGGTTTCGTTTGGTGGCCCAGAGACTTTGATTTGTCACCCAGCATCGAGCACACATGTTGGTGTAGCAACAGATGCACAGATTGCGAGCGGAATCACGGATTCGATGCTGCGACTATCGATTGGGCTCGAAGCAACGAGCGACATCATCGCAGACTTGCAAAACGCGCTGAAATAGCGCGCGAGGTTTAACGCTCTTCTTTGAAGATGACGTGCTTGCGTACGACTGGGTCGTACTTCTTGAGCTCGAGACGCTCGCGTGAGTTGACCTTGTTCTTACGGGTCACGTACACGTAGCCAGTGTCGGCTGTTGAACGAAGCTTGATGATTGGACGCTTGTCCTTAGATTTTGCAGCCATGACCTAGATGCTCAGACTTTCTGACCGGTTGCGCGGATGTCGGCGACGATGCGCTCGATACCCAACTTGTCGATTGTGCGAAGACCCTTGGAGCTCACGTTGAGTGTGATCCAGCGCTTTTCAGATGGAAGCCAGAAACGCTTTTTGTGGGCGTTGACCTTCCACCAGCGATTGGTCTTGATATTTGAGTGGGAGACGGTATGGCCCGTACCCGGACGCTTTCCGAGGACATCACAACGATTTGGCATTGGACAAGTATAGACGGGGAATATGCCCCGCTACACTATGAGACTTATGAAAAAGGAAACACATCCCGAGTACCGCTTTGTTGTCTTTGAAGATGCCTCGGCAGAGTATCGATTTTTGACCCGCACAACCATGAATCCAGATCCGTCCAAGTCGACGGTGTGGGAAGATGGCGAGACATACCCATGTGTGCAGTTGGACATCTCGAATGCCAGCCACCCTTTCTTTACTGGTCAGATGAAGATCATCGACTCCGCAGGTCGCGTTGAGCGCTTCAACAAGCGTTACGGCACCCGCAAAAAGACTGTTGTTAAAAAAGAACCAGTACAAAAATAGGTTCTACTGGCGCACGCGTTTTACGACGCCGTCAGACATATGGGTAATTGAAGTTTCCCCGATTAACGCCATTGTTCTTGTCACGCCCTGAGTGATGTGATCGAGCGCCCACTTCACACCAGGCTCACCTGCTGCACCGAGGCCATACAAATACGGCCGACCAAACATCACGCCACGTGCGCCAAGCGCACAAGCTTTTACGACATCACTTCCCCGTCGAACCCCGCCGTCAACCAATACTTCAATACGGTTTCCAACTGCCTGCATTACTTCGGGCAACAAAGCAATTGGTGCAGGTGCGCCGTCGTATTGACGACCGCCATGATTAGACAGAGCAATCGCATCTACCCCCATATCGGCAGCGACTAACGCATCTTCTACACATTGGATGCCTTTCAACATGATTGGCAGCCCAGACTCTTCGCGAATCCACTCAAGATCTTTCCACGACAATGTCGGATCGAATTGCGAATTTACATAATCAGCAAGTGTGATTGCTCGAGAGCCGTCGACATCAGCTCGTCCCGCTACTGCCGAAAATGTGATCGGTTCGTTGCGCACGAAATCCCATGTCCACTTCGGATGCAAAATACCATCAATAAAAGTCTCAAGACCAATCTTTGGTGGCAATGTAAAACCACGGCGCACATCGCGCTCTCGCCTACCAAACACTGGTGTGTCAACCGTGAGCATGATGCTCTTATAGCCCGCAGCCTTGGCACGTTGCACGAGTTCGCGCGACAAGCCACGATCTTTCCAAACATATAGCTGATACCAAAGCGGCCCCGTTGCTACAGCAGCAACCTCTTCAATACTTCGCGTACCAAGTGTCGAGAGTGTGAATGGCAGACCCATCGCTCCTGCAACTCGCGCCACGGCCAACTCACCTTGTGGATGAGCTATGCGCGTGAAACCTGTAGGAGAAAGTGCAATTGGAAATGGAACCGGTTGCCCCATGATTGTCGTTGATGTATCGATATTCGAGACATCTCGCAGTATTCGTGGTCGCAGTTCGACATTGGCAAACGCTCTCGAGTTTTCAGTTTTTGTAACTTCATCCTCGGCCGCCCCGTCGAAATAGTCAAACACACCACCCGGAAGACGCTTTTTAGCAATCGCTCGCAAGTCGTCCAAATCACCACATGCGTTTAAACGTCGCGTTGTTTTTGAAAACTCAAACCTGCGCAGTTGTACAACCGATCGAACAGACTTCAACATGATGCCACCTCCCCCTTACTGCAATGATGAAATAACTGAAGCTAATCCTGCCACTGTTGTGCGTGGGTTGACTATGCACATGCGCAAGACGGTTTCGCCATCCCATGTGCTCGGCACCACAAAAGCAAGACCTTCACCTAAAATGCGGTCGCTCCACATCTGATACTGCTCGGGCGTCCAGCCAATTCGTCGAAACACAATGACCGACAACTCGGGCTCTAGCACCAACTCCACATGCTTTGCATCGCGAACTAATTGTGCACCTTGACGTGTCACATCGAGGGTTTGTTCCATTGCTGCGGTGTAGGCATCGGTGCCGTGCATCGCGAGGCTAAACCAAAACGGCAAACCTCGTGCTCGTCGAGATAGGTGATGAGCGAGGTCAGAAGGATTCCAGGCCTCGTCGCGCACTGCCTCACCGTCTTGCTGCAACACGTCCAAATATTCGGCGTGTTGAGTGTGAGCATGACGCGCTTCGGCTGGGTTGCGATAAATAAGTGCGCATGAGTCATACGGGCCAAAGAGCCACTTGTGCGGATCAACAATCATGCTGTCGGCGTGTTCGATGCCGTTGAATAAATGCCTCACGCTTGGAGCACACAACGCGGCGGCACCATATGCACCGTCGATGTGCAACCACGTGCCAATTGCAAGTGCAACTTTGGCAATGCCCTCGAGATCATCGACAACACCAACATTGGTTGTGCCAGCGGTGGCGACAATGGCACAGATTCGCTGCAACTCAGATTCACTGAGCGACGACAAAAACCTTTGCATCGCTACCCCGTCGGTGCGACCTCGCTGATCGGCGGGCACCTTAAGAACATCTGCATCCATCACTTTTGCCGCCTGCTCGACAGACGAGTGCGAACCGCCAGAAGCAATGATTAACGGCCGTGTGCGATCGAGCGCGCCGCTTGCACGATGACGCCAACGCCAACGAGCAGCAATGAGAGCCGACAAGTTGCCGGCGGTGCCTCCGGCTACAAATACACCACCCGACTCTTCAGGCATACCCGCCATGTCTGACACCCACTTGATCGCTTGATTTTCGGCGTAAACGGCGCCAGCGCCTTCAAGCCATGAGCCTGCATAAATATTGGATGAGGCAACAACCAAGTCGAACAACACTGAGCTCTCGGTGGGGGCGCCTGGCACAAACGACAAGAACAATGGGTGATCGACGCTGATGCACGAGGGCGCAAGTTCGTCGACAAACTCGCGCAACACATCAAGTCCATTGCGTCCTTCAGGTTTGATTGTCTGCCCAACAATTTGTTGCAATTCGCTCAGCGTGTAGGGCTTGTCGAGCGGGGGCGGATCCATCTTGACGCGCTCCATTGCATACTCAACGATCGCGATCGCCAACTCGGCACTTTCTTCATCATAAAAGTGCATTGACTTCGGCTTCGAGATATCGCTCATTAATGGCTTCACTTACCCATTGCTTTGCGCACGACATCACGTCTTGGCAAAGAGGGCACTGCACCATGAACCGTCGTAGCGAGCGCACCGGCAACTGCACCCACTGAAGCGGCATCGTTGATGGTTGCGCCGCGCGCAAGTTCGGCACTCAATGCACCGATAAATGCATCTCCAGCGCCAACCGTGTCGACAGCAATAACTTTGTGAGGCGCAATGCTTGATTCAGATGATGCAGTATTGATCACTGCACCCTTTTCCCCAAGCGTCGTCACCACTCTCGCCACGCCTGATGCGAGCAACGATTGTGTGCCACCGCAAGCAACAGACTCTGTCTCATTCGGCACAATCACGTCTACAAGCGACAAGATCTCAACTGTCAACGCTTTATATGGCGCCGGGTTCAGCACGGTCATAGTTCCACTCTTTCGAGCCGCAGCCAGTGCCGCAGCCACAGTCTCTAGCGGAATCTCGAGTTGCATCAGCAACACATGCGAAGTCGGCAGCTGTAGCGGATTTTGTGCAATGCCAACTTGGGTATTGGCGCCAGAGACAACAACAATTTCATTCTCGCCACGACTGTCGACGTTAATAAACGCACGACCTGTTGGCATGTCGACAACATGCAACATCGTCGTGTCGATCCCCTCGTTTTCGAGCACGCCGCGTAAAAATACCCCTGCATCGTCGTTGCCCACACAACCAACAAATGCCGTACGTGCACCCATGCGAGCGCAAGCAACCGCCTGATTGACACCCTTGCCACCAGCATGCTCGGCATAACCGAGCGCGACGATGGTCTCACCTGGTTTTGGCAAATGATCGAGTGTTGCAACCAGATCGAGATTGGCGCTGCCCACAACCACTACGTCGAATGCGAATTCTTTAGGGGTCGTACTCACCTCTCTACTGTGGCACATCACTGAGCCCAAACAGCAGAACGCGGGCAAACAACTAGAGTCTTGCGGATGACATCTTCAAGTAGTCCAATCCCAATGATCATCGACTGCGACCCAGGCCACGATGATGCGATGGCGCTCGTAGTGGCTGCCCGGCATGCCAATGTGCTCGGAGTAACAACTGTTGCTGGCAACGCACCAATCAGTGCGACCACACGCAATGCTCGCATCGTGCTCGACATGATCGGATCTCGAGCACCATTGCATCAGGGTGCACACCGGCCCCTTGTAGCACCGCCTCGAGATGCTTCATATGTGCACGGCAAAAGTGGATTGGATGGAGCCGACTTGCCTGAACCATCTGGCCCAGCAGATTCTGAGGATGCCGTTGGCTTCATAATTGACACTTGTCGTACAACCGAGGGTGTGTGGTTGGTGCCTACTGGCCCGCTCACCAACATCGCTCTTGCACTTCGTAGCGCACCAGACATTGCGCGCCGCATTGCAGGCATTTCTCTCATGGGTGGCGGTTCATTCGGCAATCGCAGTGCCGCAGCCGAATTCAATATCTGGGCAGACCCAGAAGCAGCAGCAATGGTGTTTGAGTACGGCGGCAAATTGATCATGAGCGGCCTCGATGCAACACACAAGCTGCAAGCCACCCCGAAACGCATCGACAAAGTTCGTGCACTCCCAGGACATCTTGCTTCAGTGCTAGCCGACCTCTTTGTATTTTTCTCTGACGTGTATGTAAAGCGTCACGACAACATGCAAGGTGGTGCAGTGCACGACCCGTGCGCCGTGCTCGCCCTCACACATCCACAACTATTCACCACCAAACCTCAACACGTGGTCATCGAACTAAACGGCGAACACACGCGCGGCATGACGATGATCGATCAGCGTGGGCTTATTGAACGCCTCAACCCAAATTGCGAAGTGGTATGGGACGTACAAGCCGAAGAGGCCTTTGATGTGATTGTTGAGGCCATCGGCCACTATTCGAAATAGCTACTTGCTCCAGCTGAGTAATTTTTCGACATCACTAAAGTCAAAAGGATCTGAGCAAGTCAAAATGAGGTGCTCAGCGCCGACCTCTTTGTATTGAGCAAAAATTTCGGGTGTCACTTCCTTTGGATAGATAGCAACCGTGCGCTCGATCTCGCGAGGGTTGCGACCAATCTTTGCGCACCACTCGTCTAAAATCTTGCTCTTGTTGCCGTAGCTCTCTGGCGGGCCAAAGTAGTTGTACTGATTGGCATGTTCTGCGACAAGGCGCAACGTAACTTTTTCTCCGCCACCACCAATCAAGATCGGGATTGATCCATTGACGGGCTGAGGGTTGAGCTTCGCCAAACGTGACTTAATGACCGGCAAGCCAGCCTCAAGCAACTTGAGGCGCTCGATTGCGGTGCCAAATTCATATCCGTATTCGGTGTAGTCACGCTCGAACCAACCCGAACCAATGCCCAACACAAAACGGCCATTACTGATGTGGTCAATGGTGCGCGCCATATCGGCAAGTAACTGCGGGTTGCGATATGTGAAGCATGAAACAAGTGCACCAATTTGCGCATGGCACGTATCGGCCGCCATTGCCGCGAGAAGTGAATAACACTCGAAGTGCGTGGCCTCTGGGTCACCAGACAACGGATGAAAGTGGTCCCATGTCCAGATGCTGTCAACGCCCATTGCGTCGGCCGTCTTCCATGCCTTGCGCAATTCGGTAATAGATGTTGCTTGCGGCCAAAGTTGTACACCAATTTTCATATCGAACTCTCTCTCGTGATTAAATAAATTTTTTAAGAATGGCAAACTTGCGCTTTGTGTAGGGCGGATATGCAAGAGGTGCATCTACCCGAGTTGAACGCTTGAGTACTGGCTTGAGATGCTGAAACGTATCTACGCCGGCGCGACCGTGATACGCACCCATGCCGCTCTCGCCTACGCCACCAAAGGGCAAGAATGGACCAGTCATGTGGAAAATCGTTCCGTTAACCGTGACGCCGCCAGACGTGGTGCTGGCAACAACTTTGTCATTGACTTTTTGATCTTCGGCAAATACATACAACGCAAGTGGGTGCGGTCGAGCATTCACAAAATCAATGGCGTCATCAATTGACTGCACAGCGAGTACTGGCAATATTGGACCGAAAATTTCTTCTTGCATAACAGCGTCGCTCGCCTTGACATCGACAAGCACAGTTGGCGAGATGTAGCGATCCTGTTCGTCGGTTTGCCCGCCAATTGCAATATTGCCTGAAGCCAACATTGCATCTAGGCGCGAAAAATGGCGTGGCGATGAAATGCGAGCGAAGTCACTACTTTGCCGTGGATCGTCTCCATAGAAATTCTTGATCGACTTGCGAATTTCTTCAACAAGTTTGTCGGCTATCGAATCATGAGCAAGAACGTAGTCGGGCGCAACGCATGTCTGACCTGCATTTACATATTTGGCCCACGCAATTCGCCTGCCAGCAATAGCGAGGTTGGCTGACTTGTCGACAATGGTTGGGCTCTTGCCACCCAACTCAAGCGTGACAGGTGTGAGATTTTCGGCAGCAGCACGCATGACAATACGACCAACAGTGCCGTTGCCCGTATAAAAAATGTGATCAAACTTTTCGGCCAGTAATTGCGTTGTCTCTGGTACTGCACCTTCAACAATGGCGATTGCATCGTTATCGAGGTATTGAGGCACAAGTTTGCCAAGTAATGCAGAAGTCGCAGATGAAACTTCAGAAGGTTTCATCACCACTGCATTGCCGGCAGCAATTGCGCCAGCTACAGGAATCAGTAAGAGCTGAATTGGATAGTTCCACGGAGCAATCACCAACACCACGCCCAATGGCTGTGGAACCCGGTGCGAACTGCCGGGCAGAGAAACCATCGGCGTAGAAACCTTGCGAGGCTCTGTCCACTTCTTGAGATTCTTGATCATCAATTCGATTTCGGTAATCGAAAAACCTATGTCATACAGCCAGGCCTCTTCTGGACCACGGCCCAGGTCGGTCGCAAGAGCTTCCGCAAATTGATCGGCGTTTTCTTGAAGCATTCGCACACACGCTTGCAATTGGGTTTTGCGCCAGGCGAGAGGGCGTGTTTTGCCAGACTCATACGCACTGCGCGTTTTTGCAACGACTTGAGAAATCATTCGAGCGGACGACGAGATTCGAACTCGCGACCCTCACCTTGGCAAGGTGATGCTCTACCACTGAGCCACGTCCGCAAAACCGGTAATTGCCTTACTTCACTTGAGAGATGAGTTTAGCAGGGGGTCTGTCGTGGTCAACACGTCGCGATTAATTGATTCTTTCGTGCCATATCGCACTACCCCAGCCAATGATGAAAGCACGACTACGCCGGTCATTGATATCTCAGGCATAAGCACTGAAATCAGTGACGAGATTGGTGCTGCCTCCACACGCGTGGCGATTTAGTTCATTAAGAACTAATCACGTGCGAGCGTCTGGCGGTCGCAAGTCGATGCGCAAGACCAAAATGCCATCTTCCATGGACGCCTCAGAATCACTGATCATTGCAAAATCCTGGAAGTCTGATTGCGCCTGTTGTAAAAACATCTGTCGCTCCTCACCCGCCACTGGCGGCAACGGACGACGCTTTACTGCGGCTGCTCGTTCTTTGAAGCGAGCAATCATTTCGGAGGGTTCAAAAGTGGCCATGAGTCAAAACTACTTCCCCGCTACTTCAGCAACGGATCAATGACGTCTCCTGGAGCATTTTTCACAGGCTCTTCGACAGTTCTCTCGAGACGACTAACCGGCGTACGTGGGGTAAGTGTTTCTGCACCCATACGCACAGAGTCGAGCATGGCTATACGTTGTGCCTCATTGGCCTTGCCATAGGCAGAATCGCTCATTATTTCGAGCGGAGCAAGAGCTGGTGACTCTGGTCTGGCCTCGCTCCAAAACCACCATGTCATGCGCGCGAGTCCACCCCCAACGACAATGCACGCGAGGGCGATCAAGGTCGTTAGTCCAAACATGATGTTCAATAACCTACCCCAGCCAGCAATACTGAGAGCATGATTCGGGGATTACTCAACGTTGCCAGCAGTGCGCTGTTCATTGCATTGCTTGGGTTTGCAATGTGGTGGTCGCGTCGGGGCGAACGCCAATGGACTTCACAAGATGGCATGCGCTGTATTTGCCAAATGCGTATTTCTGGTGACGGCATTGAACACCCATGGCGTGAAGTGCGAATACTCATCATTCCAAGTTTCCGCGCAGTGGCCGTCACCGCCAAAGGGCATCGCGGTAAACCATTTCGAGGAACATGGAACATGCTCGGAATACCGCACGCATCATTAATCGCAGATGTTGCAGATGATCAACAGACCTTTGCGATACACAAGCAAGGCGATACAGAGCAAACTGCAATTGTGCGAATTCATTCTGTGAGCGCAAGCGCTGCAATTATGCGAAATTGCCTTCCAGAAATCTCTTGATTGGCGGACCAACCTGATCGAGATTGATCAGAAATGCATCATGTCCATGTGGTGAATCGATTTCAACATATTCGGCCTCTGTACCTTGTGCCACCAAAATATCGCGAATCTGTTTTTGCTGATATGACGGATACAAGATGTCGGACGAAATACCGAGCACAAGAGTATTTGCCTTGATTCGACTCATTGCCTTATTCAACCCTCCGCGGCCACGTGCAACATCGTGCAAGTCCATTGCCTTGCCGATGATCAAATAACTGTTTGTATCAAATCGTCGAATCAATCGGTCGCCGTGGTGATCAAGGTAACTCTCAACTTCAAACCTGTCCCACAGACCCAAACCGTTGTAGTCGGCGTCCATGTCGGCAAGGTCTCGACCAAACCGATCACTAAACACGTTGTCAGACCTAAACGTGACCTGTGAAACCATGCGCGCAATCGAAAGACCCTCCCAAGGACCCTCGCCAATTGCAGCATCGTAGTACTCGCCGTTATTCCATTTTGGATCGAGGCGAATTGAGCGACGACCGATTGCACCCCAAGCGATCTGTTGTGCAGTCGAATGTGTACTCGTCGCGACTGGAATAATCGTTTTGACACGATCTGGAAATGTCACAGCCCATTCGAGCACTTGCATGCCACCCATTGATCCGCCAACAATGCTGTGCCACTGCACAATGCCGAGCATGTCGGTGAGACGCAACTGCGCACGCACCATGTCGCGTATTGTGATCACAGGAAAACGCGAGCCGTACGGTTTGCCATCCACTGGATGTGGCGACGCAGGTCCAGTTGAGCCCTGACATCCACCGATCACATTGCTGCACACCACAAACCATTTGTTGGTATCGATATATTTTTCTGGACCAATCACTCCCTCCCACCAACCCGGAGTTGGGTGTCCGTCTTCGGCAGGACCAGTTGCGTGACTGTCACCCGTCCATGCATGGCATAACAAAATTGCGTTACTGCCATCGGCGTTTAGAGTGCCCCAAGTTTCATACGCAATGGAAACCGAATTCAGTTGCGTGCCACCATCGAGCGCAAACGGACGGTCGACAGGAAAATGTGCAAAGTGTCGTGACCCAATAGGTTGCGAAGGCTGCCATGCACCTGTGGGCGGATAATCATGTCGGGTCATACAAAACTCTTTCTGGCTCGCCCAACTGAGCCAGCCCGTTGCTTCGTCTTAACGACGAAACCACATCTCTCATCCTTGCGGATGAGATGGCACCGTGGGCGTGACCCCGGTTGCCGGACCAATTGGTCTCTCCTGATGCAACTTGTAGTGCAGCACCGGCCCGGTCGAGCAGACCGAGACGATGTTGCCCAAACAACGCTACCTGCCGATATCGTGGTTGCACCACAGCGGGCGGAGTTGGTGCTGTGTACTCGGGCGGCCACGTAGGCCGCGACCGGAGGGTCGACGTGCGCAATTATCTTTCGCCTCTCGCAGAGGCTCGCGAAATCACACCAAAAGGCATCGGTAGTTTTGCCGTCGCCCCAATACCAATGGGCACCATAGTTGCCACGTTTGGTGGAACATTTTTGACTGAGGTCGACTTCGAGACTTACCCAAGCGAGCGACGCAACCGATCAATCCAAATAGACATAGACCAATTCATCCTTGGACCAGAGTCTCGCGAACCAGGTGACTCCATCAACCATTCGTGTTCTCCAAATTGCCAAATGCGCAATGCAACACAGCTCATCGCCATGCGAGATATTGCTGTTGACGAAGAACTTACTTACGACTACGCCACGAGCGATATCTCGCAATACGACGAGTTTGAATGCGCGTGTGGATCGGATAATTGTCGGGTTCGTGTGACTGGCAATGACTGGATGATTCCCGAACTACAAAGTAGATACCAGAACATATTTTCTCCGTACGTGCAACGAAAGATCAAGGCTGCACAGTCTGCGCGCGCATTAACCAAGCGAGATGTAGAAGTTTTGATGAACAGCTATGACGCCAACCCACAACAAGCGCTGACGCACGCGCTACGTATCGTGACAGGCATGCCCAATGCAACCTGGAAGTCACTTGTTGCTCAAGTTTCAACCGCCCTAGAGGATCGAGAACTCTTATACTCAGCCGATCAGTCTTGTCTTGACCAACTCGCAGAGCAATTAAACGAACGACGAATTATTTAGATTTTCTTTTCAAAGTCGATTGCACATGCAGCCGTACCACCTGGCATTTTTTGACGATTGCGCGCTACCCAGCGATACACAAACCCGGCAAGTTGAGAGACAACCGGCATTGACATGAGCCATCCGGCCACCGTGATCAAGCCTCCAGCGTCTTTGCAAACACGAGCAATTGCTTTATGGGCGCTCAAGATCTGAGTCGAGTCTGCGCTCACCCATTGCACTGCTGTTTGACACTGTTCGGCGGTGAGACGCATCTGCACAAGATCGGCTTGTTGCCAAGCGAGAATTTGAGGAACACGCTTGAAGTGTTTTTGCATCCACTGCACACAACGGAGACAAAAGGCACAATCCCCATCATAAATCAGTGTGTTCATAGAAGTTTACGCTAGTCGCCTGTCGCACTAAGTTGTGATCCGTGTACAAGTTTTTATTGCGACCAAAGTGGATTGCTTTTCATGTTTTGATCGTTGTACTTGTCACAATCATGCTGATGCTTGCCAACTGGCAATTGGATCGCCACCACCAACGAGTTGCGTTTAATGAAACCCTAAAGGAGCGCGTCGATACTCCAACAGCACCACTCGAGCAAGTACTTGAAACATTTTCATCTGCCAGCGATGCCGAATGGAGAAGTGTCGTGGTGACGGGTCTGTATCTGCAAGACCACGACATCCAGATCGTCAATGTATCGCAAGGTGGACAAGCAGGCTTCGACCCTGTCGCTCCGCTGCAATTGTCTGATGGTCGCTTGATACTCGTTAATAGAGGTTTTGTGCCACTCGGTGGGTCTGTGCTTGATCCACCCGCTGGAACAGTCACACTGCAAGGCAGACTTCGCGCATCTTCCGCCAAGCGACTTGGCGCGGTCTCCGATGCAACGAGCGGAGTACTTACCGAAGTGCAACGCATCGATATTCTGCGACTGCAACAACAGATGCCTGCCCCACTGGTCAATGTCTATGTCGAGTTGCAATCTTCATCGCCCGCAGATGATACGACACTGTCAAGAATCGCCGAACCTACTTTTAACAACGGACCGCATCTTGGCTACGTCGGTCAGTGGATTCTCTTTTCACTGTGCGCACTTGGGGGTTGGTTCGCAATCGTGAGGCGCGAAGCAACTGAGAAAAAACAATCAGCCCTCGGGGTGTAGCTCGATCTTTGCCATCCGGCGAAACTGCTCAATCACATCTGGGCTCTTGTGTGTGGCATCAATGCTGCGATACACCGTGTCGACATTGACACTGATACGCCCAAACTCTTTCCATTGCGCAAACGAACGACTGTTGTCCCCCAAGATGTCACGCGCAATTTCACGCGCTGCATCAAATGCGTCCATACCTGCATCGTGACGCAATGTTGCTTCGCTTAATACAAATGACAGATAGTCCCGTACTCGCGCAATGCCGGCTTTGTCGGTGAGAGGACCGTGACCAGGCACCACCACATCAATATCTAGTTCGGACATAAGATCGCACGCCGCAATCCAGTTGTCGAGTGGCCCTGCCCACACGATCGGTGTGCCACCAATAAACAAGATGTCGCCGGTGTACAACGTCTTCGAATCTGCGACATAAGCGATTGTGTCGCCCTGCGTATGTGCAGGACCAACTTCAATCAGCTCTACAACTCTTCCACCCACTTCAATATCGAGACGCCCATCAAAGGTGCGCGTCGGAGGCGCAAGGTCAATGCCATTGAATTCGAAATCACCAAAGAAATGTCGGAATAACTCGCCGATCTCACCAGGTGCATCATTGAGTGCCGCAAGCATCGAAGGTGGAACTTCCAGCATCTCGCGTGCAGTGGCACTAGAAGCAACAATTTCTGCACCTAGGACAAGTTGGTTGCCATAACAGTGGTCGCCATTGGCATGTGTGTTAACAACAGTTGTTATTGGTGCGCTTCGTGTCGCAGTAGACATCGAGTCGAGCATGGATGCCGTGAGATTTAGATCAAACAGCGTGTCGACTAGCAGCGAGACGCCATCGCCAACAATGAGGCCTGCATTGCTGTAACCCCAACCGCCCTCTGGCTGCAAGTACGCATACGAGTTGTCACCAACTTCGTGTAGGCCAAGTGTGTATTCGTTGCTCATGACTGCAACTTAGACGCTTGTATTGAGCATTGCAGCACCGATCGCGCCTGCTTGCTCGCCCAACTGTGCCGCAACGAGCCGCGGGTGTGCACGGTGCCGAGGAGAGTACAGCAACTGCTCAAACCAGTGCCCAATTCGCGGCATCACTACATCTGCCGAAACAATTACTCCTCCACCTACGACAATCACGTCGGGATCGGTCATGTTTGTCAGATTGACCAGGCCAAGCGCAACCCATCTGGCAAAAGCGTCAACGATGCTCAGCGCATCTTCAGCACCCGCCTTTGCACGAGATAAAACGTCCTCACCCTTTTCTCCGTTTGCCAAATACGAAAGACCGTTACCCGATGCATACCGCTCCCAACACCCGTTGCGACCACACGGACACAGTGGCCCATTCGGGTCAACAACCATGTGTCCAACCTCGCCAGCAAAACCGTGAGCTCCACGCTGCAATACCGAGCCTGCAATAAAACCACCACCAATGCCAGTGCCGAGCGTGATCACCCAGGCATCTGTTGCACCTTGAGCCGCGCCTAGTTTCCACTCTCCTAGCGCCGCACACGTCGCATCATTTTCTACAAAGACTTTTATACCCAAGCGATCCTCGACCAACTGGCGCAGAGCCAACTCATTGGCCCCAACCAAGTTCGGTGATGCGCGAATAACACCTTCTGGTGATATCAACCCAGGAACACCAATGCCTAGAGACGAAGCTCCGCCCAGTTGTATAAAAATTTCATTCAGCGTGTCGCACAGCGCATCCGCATGCGGCGTAGGCAAACGAAATTGTTGAACAACTTCGCCGTTGTCGTCGACCGCAACGCCCAAACATTTAGTACCACCAACATCGATGCCAATTTTCATTGCACTATTCGCATTTCACGACTCGATGCGCGTCTTCAATTCTTTCAATGTGGCCAAAATACGCATTTCGGCGCGGCGCTTAACAAAGCCTGGAAGCGGAATCACAAGCTCGACAGATAGATCATAAGTAATGCGTGTATCTGATCCTGCTGGTTCAAAAGCATAAGAACCGATGATCGATCGCATGATGTCGCCATCTGACATGTGCCACGACAATTTGTTTGGCGCCTGTGCATAGTCATACTCAAGTGTGTAGTGCGTACTGCGGCCAAGCGCCGATGCACGAAACTCAACGACTGTTGGACGACCACTTGCATCACGCGTGAGCACTGTTGTTTGCTTCACGTCATGGGCCCACTCGGGATAGTTCTCGAAGTCAGTCGCAACGGAAAAACAAGCGTCGAGACCCGCCATTACGACTACAGATTCGGAACCAGAATCAACCATGACCTCTATCCTTGCCGATCAGGCTGCTCGCGAGGGGTAAAGGTTGCAAATTGACTAGCCCACAAGCCGTTTAGACCCAGTCCGAGCAATGGCACCAGCACCCCAAACGCAAGCGTGCTCCCCGCCTGACCATCTGTGGAGGACCGAGCAATCGCGCCAGCGAGGCCAATCACTAACTGAGCAATCAAACAACCATTCATGGTCCTTTGAACTTGTCTGTCTGCAACTTGACCACTCAAAAAATACAACGACGCCACCGAGATTTCGTCAACTCGGCTTCGTTGTACAGCTGAAAAATAACCCCAGATGAATGCGGCCACCCCGATGCCGAACAACACGAGGTCGACAGCGACGCCAACTGCTCGAGTGGCTGGTGTAAACACAACTGTGACAACTGCAGTTACAACCAAAAATAGCGAGGTTAAAAATAGATTGATTCGTGGCAGATTCTTCATCGTGCATCCACTGTAAGCACTTGGGCCAAAGATTTTGTCAACACGTTGTAGTCAAAGGTGTTCAGTGCACGCTCTCGTGAAGCAACACTCATCAAACTTCGCAAAAACGCGTCATCCAGCAAATGGGCAACCGTGTTCGCCACTTGAGCGACGTCGCTTGGGTTTTGTACAACTTTGCCGGTGAGACCATCTAGCACTGCGTCTGCTGCGCCACCGCTCTTGCCTGCGATTTGCGGCACCCCACACGATGCGGCTTCTGAAAACACAATTCCAAAACCCTCTTGTTCGAGTCCACCCCACCTCGACCTACATAACATCGCCGAAACGTCAGCACATCCATACAACCGTGGCAACTGCTCGTCAGTAACGCGGCCAAGCATGCGAACAGGCGCGCCGAGTTTGTCAATAAGTTTTTGCAATCGAACCGCATCGCGTCCACCACCACCGATGAGTACTTGTAAGCGAGGTCGACTGGCATGAAGCGCCGCTGCGACTTCGATAAGCGTGTCGAAACCTTTGCGCGGCACTAGTCGACTGACACCCACGATCAACTCGGCATCGTCACTCACGCCGAACTCGCGACGTGAAGTTATTCGCTCGTCACTACTCAACGGCCTAAATCTCTGCGTGTCTACACCAGGTGGAATCACAGTGATCGGCAGAGAGTTTCCACCAGCGTGACGCGCTTCTGAAGCTGGATACTCACCCGCAGCAATAATGTGACTTGCATTTTTTAATACACGTGACAACACAAGTCGCGACAATGGCAACCTTCCGGGCACTGTTACCTCTGCCCCATGCAACACGACCATGTACGGCAACTCAAGTCTTGGCCCAACAATGCCAAGAGGCACTGCAGGGTCAAGCACAACAAAGTCTGCGCCGATATCACGTGCCATCTTATTTATACGCCTGACCATCAGCGGATGCGGCAACAACCATGGCTCACGCACCCTCCTGATCTCAAATGCCTGAGCGGCATCAAAACTTTCGGCACCGGCATGTGGCGATGTCAACACCGCAAACGAATCGGGTGGCAAACGCCTCCACCACTCCCACAACAAGTTTTGGATTCCGCCGACTTTTGGGGGGAAATCGTTGGTGACAAGTAAATGTTTCATGGTGATGCAACAATCAATCTAGATCGCTCACCGTCGCACTAACGGTAGGTTTCGTAATTCATCAACCACGAATGGTGCTGTGTCATGCATGGGAATCAGATCGAACAAGTCGAGTCGTGCAGCCGACCACACCGCGTGTGCTCGCAACATTGGGTCTGAGTGCTCTAGATATCGAGCAATTGTGCCCACCACATTTGGATCAGTGCGTTCACCGATGTTGCCAAGCACAAGCAATGCGTTGCGTCGCACCCAATCTGGGTTGCGCTCGGCGATGTACCACTGGTCAACACGTGCAAGCAATGTTTCGTCGTCCATGTCAAGCAACTCAAGCACGTTGATCCATGGTCGTGCATCTTCTCGAAGTGGTTTAGACAAGCTCAATCGAATTGTCGGTGGACACACTTCTTGGCAATCATCACATCCATACATGCGGTCGCCCAGCGCCTCTCGGTACCTGCGATCGAATATGCCTGGTTTTTGAATTAGCCACGCAAGACATTTCGCAGCATCAACGATGCCTGGCTCAATGATTGCCTGAGTAGGACAAGCATCAATACATCGTCGGCACGCACCGCATCCGTCGGCAACAGGTTTGTCATTAATAACTAATGGTGCAGTCGTAATCACACTTCCCAACACAAAGAAACTGCCAGCACCTTCAATAAGCACATTTGCATTTTTGCCAAACCAACCAAGACCCGCCAAGTACGCAGCCTCACGATCGACCATCGAGTTGTCGTCGGCAAACACAACTGCCTTAAAACCATCACTGCGTAGCTCATCTCGCATCGCGAACAATCCGACTTTGAGTGACTCGTAATATTCGGTCCACGCGTATCGCGCAACGCGTGCGCTCGGCTGTAGTTGTGGATCTGGCACTGGTGATGCGTATGAGTACGCACCGACGATCATTGCCTTGGCGTTAGCGACCGCCGACTGAGGATCGGTTGACCTTGCAGGATTGCGATATGTGAACTGCATCGTGTCGTGCAAACCCGCCGCCTTGCGCTCGACAAGTGCTTGGTGTGCCCGTTGCATCACTTGTGCAGGGGCAACACCAACGCGGTCCAACCCGCCAGCGGTTCCGAGGGACAGTATGTGATCGGTGTAGGCCACGCAGGCAGCGCGGTCGGCAACGTCAAACTTGGGTGATTTTTTAGATAACCGCACGATGCCGAAGCGTAGGCACCATTCCGGCATTTGCGAGCAGCCGAACTGCCCGCTGCTCGGCAAGATCAAACACCACCGCTGTTTCATGCGGGTCGCCACACAAAAATGACATTAAACAGTCGTCACATGCTGACGTCTTTTGCATAACGCAGGTGTCGCAACTGATAACCAGTGGCTGATGGGATTGGTTGGTTTCACTCATATTGTGCTCCTCGTTTCACCTGCATGTGTACGCCGACTACCTACAAAGTGAAGTTTGCCAAATGGGTGTTACAGAGAAGTTTCGACCCTCTCAATCCAGTCGCGTACAAGGGAATTAAAGACTTTGGGCCTTTCGACTCGGCCCAAGTAATGCCCTGCCATGTCAACAACGGCAACGGTGGCACGCGGAAATTCGGGCAGCAACTGCAACTGCCGCTCGTAACCCACCGTCGCATCTTGATGTCCCAAAGCAATCAGGCTCGGTTGCACGAAGGGTTCACTCGCATGACGAACTTCGACCGGAAGCAAATAGTTCTTGTTGAGACGCTCGAGCAAATCATCATCTGACGCTCGATAGCCAGGCATGTCATGTGCTCGTATCTCATCGAGGGCGTACTGACTGTGTTCCACCAATCCTCCTGGGATCCACTGTTCATCTGATTGCAAATTGCCAAATAATGACATGTCCTCAACAATGGTCAGAGCATCCGTGGTTTGGCGATTATTAAAATCATCCGGAAGGTCGGGCACCAATAGTGCAGCCCCCAAGAGTCGATGAGGCATTTTTCGAACGAGACCAAGCGACAAATAACCCCCATAGGAGTTTCCAATGACGCCAAACTTTTGATCACCAATCACCTGTTCAATAAACTTCGTAACGATCTCAAACATCTGCGTTTGATTGTTGAGCCAAAGAGGTGCAGTCGTAGTGCCGTGACCCGGTAAGTCAAAATAAATTCGTTGCCATATTGATGACTCATCAAAGTTCGGTTCAAGGTCGGCCATCATGTAGCGATGGTCTGCCGACCAACCATGGATAACCAATAAAGGTCGCCCCATGCCCCTCCGGCGAACCTCAAACTCGATTCCATCAACCTCGATCGTCGTCGTATCTGCCATGTGCACAATCTTTACCTATTGGCGCGAACTAGTTGGTTGTTGCTCCAGGAAAAGGAACTGGCGAGACCTGCGCAGAACGCATGCCATCTGGTGTTTCAACGCTCATCTGCGTACCGACTGTTGTGAAGTCGATAGCAACTTGGCCCAGCGAGACGTTGGTCTCCAAACGAGGAGACCACACTGCAGACGTGACAGACCCGATCTGCTTACCGTGCGCAATGACCGGCCACGGCTCACGATTTGCTGGCACCTTGTCGCCGTCAATAGTGATACCGACAATTGCGCGATCAATTCCCTTCTTGGCACGTGCACGAATCGCATTAAGACCAATTGCATCTATGTCAGCGTCCAAGCCAACATATTGCGCCATACCCCCTTCGAGAGGCGTGTCGTTACGAGTGATATCGGTTCCATATGTCATCAGACCCGCTTCGATACGTTCAATCAAGTTTGGACAACCTGGGCGAATGCCATATTTTTGGCCAGCCGCATCGAGAGCGTCATATAACTGCACTCCGATCTCGGCATCGTCAACATAAATTTCGAAACCACCCTGAGCGCTCCATCCGCTACGCGCAACGAGCAATGGATGATTGCCAAACGTAAGCGTGTCGAAACGAAAGAACTTTGTTGCTCGCGCAGCTTCTCCAAAGACTTCAACAATCACATCTTCGGCACGTGGACCCTGCACTGCAAGTGGCCAAATATTTGGCTCGAAGATTTTGACATCGAGCTTCATTCCAAGAGCTATGCCCTGGGCCCACAACAAGATGTCGAGATCGGAAATGGAAAACCAAAATCGATCTTCTGCGACACGAATAGCAACAGGATCATTGAGCAAGAAACCATCCTCATCACATACAGGTGCGAGCGCACACCTTCCAATGCCGAGTTTGCGTAAGTCGCGAACAGTCAACATCTGTGCAAGCCGTGCAGCGTCTGGTCCAACAATTTCGACCTGTCGCTGACACGAAACATCCCAAATCTGCACGCTTTCACGCAAATGGAAATAATCTTCTTCTACACCACGAAAGCGTGTTGGCAACAACATGTGGTTATAGATCGTGTATGCCTCGACACCAAATTTTTCGATGCGACTCGAAAATGGTGTTGATCGCGTGCGACGCGTGATTGCAAGAGCAGGGATACTCATGGCCCAACCCATTTAATATTGCAGATTTCGGCGCTACGGCCTTCGAAGTTCCAAACTCTGCCAAATGCGCGAACTCTGCCCTGCAGAGCTTTTGCCACGATTACCTCTGGACCCATCCAGTATTGAGTGTTGACAACACTTACTTCTTCGGCTTCCCGCTGCCCACCAATTGGCTCCACCGAACCCTGAATGAATTTGCCCACCGACAGTGTGCGTTTGCCGTTCTCTGTAGTGAACGAAATTGGTGCCCTCTGCGCACCCAGGTATTCGCCAACAAGCAATTTGAAAAGACCGGTTGTGCCGCGCGCCGAACCTCGAAAAATTTCTTCAAGTTTGGCAAATTGCTCGTCAGTTGCTCGGTCGTCGATCCACAATGCGAGAGTCCAATTGCCGCGCTCCATCTTTCCTGGAATGTCGAGCAACATGCCAACGTTAAGACCGGACAAATCAATTGATCCAGCATGCCCCTTGTCGATCCGCACACCCGACCAAGCCTGGCAATACCCCTCGGTCGGCGGATGAGTGCCGAGGGAAATCACGCATGGACAAAAAACCGTGCAATTGCAGTTGAGGATAAGTTCGCCTTCTAGTGACCATGGATCCATGTTGGTATCGCTTTCTTTTTTAGTGAATATTGAATTAATTATGTAAATGATTTGTCGGTTGCGCACCAAAAATAAATTGCAGAGCGAGTAATGCAACCCCACCCATCAAGAGCATCACTCCAAGTGGCACTGTCACTCTCTTGCCTATTGCAGGAAATTTTTCTACAGCCATGACAATCGCACTCAAAGCCATAAACAAAACATTTGACATTCCACCCACTAACGCAAGCAACATGAGAGCCCAGCAACATCCGATGCATGTCAAACCATGTCGAATGCCCATTTTCATTCCTCCCGCGATACCGTCGCGCCAATAACGCATAAAGAAAGTCATTGGAGCAACGCACTGCGTCAAGCAATTCTCCTTCAGTGCCGAAAATTGGTATGCGCCAGCGACAAGAAGCAGCACTCCACTTAGCCATAATGCAGAACGGTGATCTTCGACCCAACCAAAATCTGTCAATATTCTTTGTAACGACGTAGCAAATAATGCAAAGCCAATCCACATTGCGCAATACGTTGCAACAAACATCCACCACACCGCAATCGATCCCGTGCGCAATATGTTGCGCAATGCGCCGAGCACCGGTACAGCGGTGGTAGACATCATCACCAATGACATGAGTGTCCACATTGCGAACGTTGCGCGCCAACCAACTTGATGCTGTGTCGCCTCCGCGCTAGATACGCGGATGAGTGCAATCCAACCGAGTGTCACCAACATAAAAAAGCCAACCCACGCAACATCGGGTCGCGGCATTGCACGGTTCCCCACTGGTTGACTCGTTGTTTCCATACTTTGATCACTATAGTGATCAGATCGTGAAAAACAAAAACGAAACATTCGTCTTCGACGCTGTTCTTTTTGCTCAAGTACTCACGGACCGTCGCCTGCAACTTGGTCTCACGACGCGTCAACTTGCGAAGCGGGCCAACATCTCCCAGCCTTACGTAGTTGCCTTAGAGCGATCGAGAAACGGCATCGACGTCAAAAAAACCAGCGCAATGAGTCCATCACCCACAGTCGACATGATCACCAGGCTTGCCACTGCTTTACAAATGAGCGCAAACGAATTGTTTTCGCTAGCGGTTCGACCCGCAGGCAAACACGTATTGCTCTTGCTGGAAGACGACATGATGACTTCTCTCGATAGAGCGCGCAACGCTTCGACAAAGAGTGCAACATTGACAGACGAGACACCTCAAGAGTGGTTGTGCGCTGGTGGCCCAGTAGATCGCAACAAACACAATGATCAAAACTGCCTTGCCATCAATCTGCATCGTGATACCAACAATGCGTATAAACCGAAAGCAATTGCCGCGTCACTCAGTAATGAGTTGTCTCGACATCAGCCAAATATTTCGGGAAGCAATATCGGAATTATCTTTGACGAAACATCGTCGCAGATGAACCATGTGAATAACCCAATGGCGATTATTGAATTTGAGCATGATTGGTCGCGCGTGGTTACCGATGCAACTCAAGCGGTTGGTGCCTTTGCGGCCTGGAACATCTGCGTGTACCGCATCGAGAATCTTTTAAGCCTTAACAATCCTGCCGAAGTGGCTCAAGATCTTCTGCGTAGTCATGACAATGTTTGGTCTGCGCGCAACAAGTCGGTGATCACGGGCAATTCTGCAGCCAAACGATTGCTCACTCTTGTGCGACCAAAAGATGTTTCAGTCAAGGAATGGTCGACACACACCAACGCCGTTGTACAAGAATTACAACTCAGCGCATAGAGTTTTAAAACACACCGAAAGGCACCCCACATGAGCAACCCAACAACATCCCGAGCATTTACCGTCGGCAAGGTCAACGACGTATGGACGCAACAAATTACTGATGTGTCAGTGGACGATCTGGGCGAAGGCGATGTTTTGATTGCCGTGGAGTACTCCTGCATTAACTACAAAGACGGTCTAGCCACAAGCGAAAAAGGTCGCGTTGCACGCATCGATCCGTTGATTGCGGGTGTCGATCTTGCGGGCACCGTTGTTGAGTCGACAAGCCCAGACTTTCTAGTTGGCACCCAGGTCATTGCTCATGGTTACGACATTGGTGTTGCGCACAATGGTGGTTACAGCGCACTTGCGCGCATACCAGCGCAATGGTTGGTTGCAGTGCCAACAGGCATGACCACTCGCACTGCGATGATGATCGGAACTGCTGGCTTTACTGCCGCGCTCTCGGTTGATGCACTCGAGCACGCTGGTCTCATCGTTGGCTCTGGTCCGGTTTTGGTCACTGGTGCCACAGGCGGTGTCGGATCAGTTGCAGTTGGCATGTTGGCTGCTCGTGGCTATGAAGTTGTTGCCTCAACTGGCAAAGCAGCATCGAGCGATTGGCTGAAGTCGATTGGTGCAAGTGACGTCATTATGCGCGATGAAACCAGCGCAGAGTCGCCAAAACCACTAGAACGCGAGCGTTGGGCAGGATCAGTTGACTGCGTGGGCGGATCAACACTCGCCTATGTGCTTCGTACTCTTAATTACGGTGCATCGGTTGCGGCAAGCGGTCTTACAGGTGGCAATGGATTAGCAACGACAGTGCTGCCGTTTATCTTGCGCGGCGTCAATTTGCTCGGTATTGACAGTGTGCAAACACCCATCGCCATCCGTCGCGCAATGTGGACACGCATTGCAACCGACCTGCGACCATCGTGGCTCGACACTGAGCACGCACAAATTATTGGCCTTGCAGAACTACCTGTACAACTTGACAATATTCTTGCGGGCAAGATGCAAGGACGGGTTCTCGTCGATCCGAATCTCTAAAGAATTACTGCACCGTGTTGATCGATGCTCAACTCGAGCACATCTCCAGACTGAGGTAACTGCGAAGCAATGTGCTTCGCTTCCGATTTGGCACACATCACCGCTACTGTCGGCCCCGAACCAGACAGCCACGCGCACCAAGCATCAGTGCCTAGAGCTGCTTCAAGTGCAGCTTTCGAACTTGGAGAATTTGTCAAGCGAATATCTTGATGAATGCGGTCTTGAGTCGCGATGCGCAACAACGCAACATCACCAGTAGCAAGCGCACCCATAAGTAAGGCCGTATGGCCGATGTTGACTACCGCATTACTGAGAGACAAAGTTGCAGCTAACGCGGTGCGAGATTTTTCGGTACTGGTCTGTGTTGCTGGCACCCATGCCAGAATTGTGGGATCAAGAGCAAGAGGCAAACGCACGACTTCGCCCGATGCGCTCGCAGTGACGCCTCCAAACAGCGATGCAGCAACGTTGTCTGGATGCCCTTCAAGTTGCGTACTCGCATGAAGTAAATCTTTGCGTGCTGCAATAAGCGCATCGATGTTTGAACCATGTTTTTGAGCATGTGCCGTAACCACTCCGGCCACTCTCGCCGCTCCGCTAAAACCAAGGCCCCGACCCATGGGGATTTTTGAACGAACCCACACGTCCCCAACACCGCCATAACTGCGAAAAGCAATATTGCCAGGGTGGTACTCATCGATCATTTTTGCACCTAATGGAACTTGACCGTCGACTACAGGTCCCATCTCGAGATGCACCGAGAGCGCCATGCCCAGTACATCAAAACCTGGACCAAGATTGGCCGAACTTGCTGGCACGCGAACAAAAAATGATGATTGACTCATGGCAAACTATTCTGCCGCAACGTTGCTGATCGCAATAAGTGCATCGACTACACCGTTGGCTGCGCCAGAATCAATACTTGCCTGTGCGCGCTCGATTCCATCCCCCATGTGCGAAGAAACACCAGCAACCACCAAACCTGCTGCGGCATTAAATACAACAATGTCGCGAACTGCTCCACGAGTTCCGTTAAACGTGTCACGAATCACTTGGGCATTATGCACTGGGTCTCCACCACGAACCGCCGTAACGTCAGCGGGCTCTAGTCCAAAATCTTTTGCGTTGAGCATAAATTCAGAAATTTCCCCCTGATGGATCTCAACAACCGGGCAGTCTCCACTCAGCGACAACTCATCGAGTCCACCATGACCATGTACGACCCATGCACGCTGCACGCCACGACCGGCAATTGCGTGTGCCATTTTGTGCGCCATGCTTGGGTCACCAACACCGACCACCATGTACGAAACTTGCGCTGGGTTAGCCATTGGTCCGAGCAAATTAAATGCGGTAGGAACTCCAAGTTCTTTTCGTGTCGGTCCGGCGTATCGAAATGCTGGATGAAACTTTGGTGCGAAGCAAAAGCCCATTCCTGTCTGTTCTACGCAGCGCGCAACTGCTGCTCCATCCAGATCGATCTTGATACCTAGCGCCTCGAGAACATCCGCTGTTCCACACTGCGATGATGCGGCACGGTTGCCATGCTTGCAGACAGGCACTCCGGCACCCGCAACGACAAAAGCGGCCATAGTCGAGATATTGACCGAATGAGATTTATCTCCCCCAGTGCCAACAATGTCAATTGCGTGCGCTGAAAATTTGACGTCCAGTGGAACGGGCTCTGATGCTTCAAGCACTGCGGCCAACATTCCTTGCAATTCATCTGCGGTCTCGCCCTTCGATCGAAGCGCCATCATAAATGCTGCGATCTGTGCAGACGATGCTTCACCTAGTAACACCGTATTCATAGCGACTTGCGCATCGTCGGCCGATAAGTCCTCGCCACGTAACAAAGTCGACAACAGTTGCGGCCATCCTCCGATGCGATCAATTGCGCTCATAGCGCACCTTTGTTATGCGGTCTGTTTCCGTTGACGCAGCATTCGGCGCCTGTCGCGGGCAGTTGTAGCACCCCAGACACCCTGTTGTTCACGAGTCTCAAGTGCATAATCTAAACACGCTATGCGAACCTCGCACTGGGAACACACCGAAATAGCAAAGTCAGCATGATCTTCATTGTCTGGATAGAAAATTTCTGCGTCCAGACCTTGGCACGCACCCTTTGATCTCCAAGTCACATCTGCGACCGACATTCATACCCCCCTGCACTCAACACTGAGCACAATTTCCCCAGGCATGACTGTAGAACCCAATGTCGCGGTTATGCCAATCCGAAATGGCCATGAACCTCGGTAATACCTTTACTGGACAAGGGTCAGAGTTGTCCTTGCAAATTAATTACGAAGATCAGTAAGTAATTCGTCGATCACAAACCCAAAATATCGGAAAGTTGTAACTTGCGGGATGGAGTCCTCATCTTTACTTCTTCTCTGCTTGAATGCCGTAGGCACGCGCAACAACTTGGAGCGGGTGCACTGCTTTTTTGCCTGTTTGTTCATTGATTGCGGTGTTGGCAAGATGACAATCACCCGTCACCACGTCCCCCTGCGCATCGTTAATCATTTGACCTAACTTTTTTGCAATAGGAATCGATAAGTGTGCGTTTTCTGCACGAAGACCCCACATGCCATCAATGCCACTGCACTGTTGCACTAGTTTGATTTTGGCTCCTGTGAGTTTCATCAAGTCTCGACTCTTCAAACCAATATTTTGAGCACGTAAGTGGCATGGTGTGTGATACGTGATGGTCTCGTGAATCTCGCCAGAGAAATTCAGGTCGAGTGACTTGCCTTCCGTCTTGTGCAACCGCATCAAGTACTCGGCTGCGTCGTAAGTATTTTCAGCAACAAGCGTTGCATCGGCACCACCCACGTAGTCGACATAGTCTTTCTTGAGAACATAACCACAAGTTGGCTGTGGCACGACAATCTCGTTGCCGGCCCGAACTTCATCTGCCAGCATCTTGACGTTCTTTTTTGCGATCTTGGTGAAAGTGTCTACGTCACCGCTATGCAAAAAGGGAGCGCCACAGCATGCAGCCTCACCTGCAAGTGAACACTCAATTCCATTGCGCTCGTACACCTTGATTAAATCTTGGCCAATTGCTGGATCTTGGTATTCGACTAAACATGTTGGGAATAATGCAACTTTGCCCTGCCGATTGAGCATCGATGTTTTAGGTCGATTTTTGAACCATGTTGAAAAACGACTGCGCGCAAATGGTGGCAGCATTCGAACACTCGAAATTCCAGCTGTTTTCTCAACAATTTTTCGCACTACAGAGCCAGGTTTAGCAGCCATAACAATGTTGGTTATTGCACCCATCGACGTAGCAACTTTGCCAATCGCATCAGTGCGACCAATTACCGCCGTAGTCAGTTTGTTTCGTACCGACATTTGGCCATTTTCGCGACGCATTGCGTCTGCGCGCAACATAAGGCGCGGAAAATCAAGTGCCCACTCATGCTGATTAGGTGTGTAAGGGCAATTGATGTAACACAGTTTGCATTGGAAACATTCGTCAATCACATGATCTTGCTGTGCTGGCGTCATCTTGCCGGCATCCTGGTCATCGTGTGCGTCGATATAGGAAAACAGTGTTGGAAACGAAGGACAAAACTTAAAACACAAGCGACATCCGTGGCAGAGGTCATACACACGTTCGAGTTCGTGACGAGTATCGGCTTCATCAAGATACATCGGATGTTTCGGGTCGTATGTAATTGTCACGATTGGGTGCTTTCACAATGCAATTAAGAGGTGGGTACCACTTCGCGTTGAGTGGTTGTGTGCCTAGACGTACAACCACTCATCGCAACTCACAGTTTTTTAATTAAGCGAGGTTCTTGAGCCCGTCGGAGAACCGACCAGCGTGACTCTTTTCGGCGCGTGCAAGTGTCTCAAACCATTCAGCAATTTCCGAAAACCCTTCATCGCGTGCTGCTTTAGCGAAGCCTGGGTACATCTGTGTGTACTTATATGTCTCGCCTGCAATTGATGCCTCGAGATTTTGCTCAGTGTCACCGATTGGTTCACCAGAAGTAGGATCACCAACCTCGGCGAGGTACTCGAGGTGTCCGTGTGCGTGACCGGTCCCGCCGTCTGCAACGTTTTTAAACAACGATGCAACGCCTGGAAGACCTTCAATGTCTGCCTTCTGTGCGAACCACAAGTAGCGGCGATTGGCTTGGCTCTCGACAGCAAACGCTTCCTTGAGATTCTCATGTGTTTTTGTGCCATTTAATTCGGCCATGATGTTTCTCGCTTTCTGATTTGTTAATGGAACTTGCTTATTTCTATTTCTTGTTTGTCTTCGCCTGCAAAGCTCGCATCATTCGGTTTAAGAGTTGTAGCTCCCGTTACATGTACATCACGAATCTTGCCATACTCACTACAGATTGTGTGATGGTGATCGTCAACTCTGGGCATCTGCGCACTTGCAATACCGTGGAGGTTCTCGGCGGTTGGGTCAGTTTCCGGCCCATCGAACGGAACTGTGCGGCCAACTCGGCCGGTGAATGTATGGATGGATGGAACAGTAACCCGATTGAGATTTAATTTGGATGAATTGCTAATTGACAATAATTGTGACTTTTGGCAATTTGACACTGTCGAAGTCTCTTGGATAACGGGCATTCCGTCTCCTTGATTTAGGCTTTATTCGTGAACTTTGACCGACAGCTCAACCTGGATCGATTACGCACTGAGCAGTTCGACGTGCTGGTTGTGGGTGGAGGCATTACCGGGGTTGGGGTTGCGCTCGATGCCGCATCCCGCGGGCTCCGCACTGCCCTTGTAGAGCGCGAAGACTTTGCATCCGGTACGTCTTCCAAGAGCAGCAAACTCATCCACGGAGGGTTGCGTTACTTGCAACAAGGCGAAATTGGTTTGGTCTACGAGGCACTTCACGAACGCCAACGGCTGCGACGCAACGCCCCACACTTGGTAAGCATCTTGCCGTTCATGATCCCGATCCTCACCCGCGATGGAGTGATCTCCAAGAAGATTGCTCGAGCACTTGGAAGCGCATTATGGATGTACGACCTCACAGGTGGATGGCGTATCGGTAAATTGCATAAACGCCTCAAGGCCACACAAGCAAACACGCACTTGCCAACTATTAATACAGACCGAATGTCGTCGGCGTATTTGTACTACGACGCGGCAGCCGACGATGCACGACTCTGCGTAACAGTTGCTCGCACCGCAGCACTTTACGGTGCCGTCATTGCCAACCAGTGTCCGGTTGCCAAAATTCTGCATGATGATTCCGGCAAAGTCAGTGGAGTCCTCGTTCGCCCACTCGGTAGCGAACCATTCGAGATTCAGGCACGTTGCGTGATCAATGCTGCAGGCGTATGGGCCGACAATGTGCGAGAGACCGATGAGGGCGTTCACCCAAACAGCATTCGTCCCGCAAAGGGCATCCATATCACTTTGCCTTGGAAGATGGTCCGCAATGACATTGCAGTCGTTATTCCCGTCAAGGTTGACAAGCGAAGCCTTTTTGTTGTGCCATGGATATCGAATCACGACGGCACTTACCAATACACCTACGTCGGCACTACCGATACAGATTTTGTGGGTGGAGTCGACGAGTCGCAATGCTCCACCGATGACATTGACTACGTACTTACCGCGCTCAATGCTGCGATCAACACCAACATCACTCGCGACGACATTACTGCGGTGTGGTCAGGTCTGCGTCCACTTGTGCGCAATACCGATGGCACAACTGCGAAGGGTAAAACGAGCGACCTCTCGCGCAAACATCAGGTTCGTGTCTCGGACGCCGGAATGATCTCAATCACCGGTGGCAAACTCACCACCTATCGCAAGATGGCAGAGCACGCAGTTGATGCGGCGTGTAAACAACTTGGCAATAAAGCACGATGCCGCACAAAACGCCTTGCGTTCGTCGGCGCCAACGGCTTTAGTCCATCAATGCTTCGCGGCAATGATGCCAGTCTCGCAGAGCGATTCGGGAGCGAACTCACCGAAATTAAATCGCTGATCTCACAAGACAATCGACTGAGCGAACCGCTCATAGAAGGACTCTCCTACCTCAAGGCTGAAGCAATCTTTGCCGTACGCAACGAGATGGCTCGCACACTTGACGACGTGCTCTCACGACGCACACGAGCACGCATCATCAACCGACCAGCAGCACTTGCAAGTGCTCGCAGCGTTGCCGAGTTGATCGCGCCAGAACTGCAGTGGTCTTTGCACGACATCACTCAGCAAGTGGAAGATTTCGTTCAATCGTGTGCCCGTGAGCAAGATGCTGCGATGGTCAGTGAATCCGAATTCGTTCAGTCAACTACAATCAATTGAGGCATCATGACACAAGCGACAGATCCAATTGAGTTTGTGGGCCAAATCTCACCCATTCAGGAACGCTTCACCGAAGTAGCTATTGAAACTCTTTCGTCAAGTCTGATTCAACAACTCGCAGAGATCTGTGCAACGTCAACTGAGGATCAAGATTTAGCCGACCACGGTCGCGACTGGTGGCCACTAGCTATGCACTGGGCTATGCAGGGTAAAACTCCGCGCAAGCCACACGCAATCTGTCGACCTACTTCTACCGAGCAAGTTGTATCCATCGTCGAGTTGTGCAACGAAAATCGAATCCCACTGACCGTCTCTGCCGGGCGTAGCGGAGTATGTGGCGCGGCAATTCCCGTTTATGGCGGCGTAGTGCTTGACACCTGCTTGCTTGCAAGCATCGTCAGTGTCGACAAAGTGTCCGGTGTTGTTGAAGTTCTACCTGGCATGTTTGGCCCAGATTTCGAAAATGAATTGCGCGAAAAGCACGGCGTAACCGTTGGGCACTTCCCCCAGTCGTTTGACATTTCGACCGTAGGCGGATGGGTTGCATGTCGAGGCGCTGGTCAATATTCGACGCGCTACGGAAAAATTGAGGACATGGTCGTTGGCCTCGAAGTGGTGCTCGCCAATGGCACGGTTGTTTACACCGGTACCGAACCAGCAGGTGCCAACGGCCCAGATCTGACTTCGCTCTTTGTAGGTAGCGAAGGCACGCTCGGAGTGATTACTCGCGTATGGCTGCGCTCGCACCCGTTGCCAGCCACCCAACGACGCGCCGCTTATCTTTTTCCAACATTCACTGATGGCATCAACACGTGTCGCACTGCGGTGCAACACGGTGCAACTCCTGCTGTGTTGCGTTTGTACGATGCCGACGAATCAAAAAGGTCGCACGGCACTGACGGCAAGCAATGCACACTGCTCGTGCTCGATGAGGGTGACGAGCGCATCGTGACAGCAACTCTTGAAATAGTGCACGATGCCGCGATCGCAAACGGCGCCCAAGTTGGAGATGTCGAATTGGTTGAAAAGTGGATGCATCACCGCAACAACACGAGTGGACTCCAAGAAGCAACTCGCCGTGGCTTCATCGTTGACACCATGGAAGTTGCCGCTCAATGGAGTTCCCTGGAGGCGATATTCACAAATGTTCGTGCTTCGCTCATGGCGGTTGAAGGTGCGTTAAGCGCTACATGCCACTTATCGCACAGCTATCTCGACGGCGCATGCCTTTATTTCACATTTGCCGCAAAACCAACGCCCGAATTTGAGCAGCGCTATGTGCAGTTGTGGAATGCATGTCAACGCGCCGCCCTCGACAACGGAGCCAATGTTTCCCATCATCATGGTGTTGGTCTCAATCGTGGACGCTTTTTGGCTGAATCGCTCGGCACCGGCATGGGGGTTTTGCAGTCAATAAAAAATACGCTCGATCCGCGCAATATTTTCAACCCAGGCAAACTCGGATTCAACCCTGACTCCGATTCGTCCAAGCGAAAGCCGGTCTGGCCTTGAGCATTCTCGTTATTGATGTTGGCACCAGCGGACTTCGCGCAGCAGTTGTGCGACCAACAGGCAACGTCGATCATCTCTTCTACGAATCACTCGCGCCAAACTCCCCCGTTCCAGGTCTCGTTGAGTTTGACGCAGTAGCCATGCGTGATGCGGTGTTGCGAGTTGCCAATGCGGCACTCAGTGCTGCAGGCAAAGTAGACGCGGTTGGTATTACCAATCAGCGAGCATCTTGTGTTGTGTGGGACAGGAACACGGGAATCCCTATCGGACCTGCGCTTGGTTGGCAGGATTTGCGCACTGTCATCGAGTGCATCACAGCACGTGCGGAACATGGTTTGTATTTGGCGCCAAACCAAACTGCGACGAAAGCTTCGTGGATGCTCAAGAACTATTCGATTCCGTCTGCAGCAAAGATCTGCATCGGAACCGTCGATACATGGGTCGCGTTTGTGCTTTCCCAAGGTCAGCTCTTCGTCACCGACGACACCAACGCAGCAGTGACAGGCTTATGGACATTGCAAGACCAATCGTGGTCGCCACGAATTCTCGACATTTTCGGTATTGACATTGAGATGATGCCGACAATTGTCAGATCTCTAGGTGTGGTTGGCAATGCAACTGCGCTCACCGGTGCTCCACCGATAGCGAGTCTGATTGGCGACCAACAGGGTTCTCTAGTGGGTCAAGGTTGCATCACGCCTGGCAAAACAAAAATTACGTTTGGCACTGGCGGCATGCTCGACACAGTCACTGGCACCACCCCACCGAGTGAGAACCGTCGCTCGGTCGGCGGCACATTTCCGATCGTTGCATTTAGCGATGCCACCGGCATCACATGGGGTGCGGAAGCCATCATGCTTTCGGCTGGAACCAATATCGAGTGGCTGTGTAGCGATATGCAGCTCATCGACTCGCCACAACAAAGTCATGATGTCGCATCGCAAGTCGAAACATCAGACGGCGTTGTCTATGTGCCTGCGCTGTTTGGACTTGGCACACCAAAGTGGGATTACGGAGCACGAGGTACCTTGATTGGAATAACACGAGGAACCACACGTGCGCATATTGTTCGTGCCGTGCTAGAAGGTATTGCACATCGTGGCGCCGACCTCATGGAAGCAACCATTTCCGACTCGGGTTTGCCAATTGCAAGCTTGCGTATTGACGGTGGCATGAGTAAAAACCCCACCTTCGTTCAGGCCCTTGCCAACGCAACACAGCGACCAGTCGAAGTGTCTCCCGTCACCGAGGCAACAACGCTTGGCGCCGCATTTCTCGCAGGTGTCGCTGTTGGGACCTGGAAATCGCTTGATGAGGCATGCTCCACATGGAAACCAGCCTCGGTCGTGGAACCAAAGTCCACACTCAATAGAGCCCAGTGGAGTCAAGCCGTCGAGCGCGCAAGCGGTTGGATACCCGAACTATCGGGGCTTGACTTCTAGATTGTTATCGCCCCAAAAAAAAGGAAGCACGAATGACAACCAATACTTCGTCAGCAGCGCCACCCAAGATGCCGACAAATGCCGACAAACAACTGCTGGACTTTGCCCTATCGGCAGAACTTTCAGTGCACGAGCTCTACGTCAAAGCGATTGATTCAGGAATGCTTTCCCCCGATGAAAAGATGATGATGGAATTATTTTCCGAGCACCATAAGTCTTACGCCCAGTCTCTCAATGGACTACTCGGTAAAGCTGCCACCAATACTCGCAACGAATCGCTCTATGCGACATACGCAGGGCAATTAACTTCTGTTCAAGCGATGAACCGCGTACTTCAATCAGTTGAAAACACGATGGTTGCGACACACACCGACATACTTTCGAGCCTTCAGGGTTTGGATGGTGCGACACTTGTTGCTTCAATCATCACCGTCGAAGCACGGCACGCCGCGGTGTTCGGCACTCTTCCAAGCTCAAATCTCAGTAGCGCACTAAACAGCGCAGCAAGTTCGCTCGCCCCAAATGCTGCACCCGCTGCAGCAACTACAGAGAAGAAGGTTTCACCATGAACGACCTAGAAAACCTGACTCGCCGCGAGCTGCTCAAGATGAGCGGTCTCTCGATCGCGGGGATTACATTTCTTGCCGCGTGTGGAGCACAATCCGGCGTTACAGCAAGCCCAAATATTGCGAGCGCGGGAACCGTTCCACCAACAACTGCATTAGGCGAAGTTGTCGTCTCCGATACTGTGTTGCTGCGCACCGCTGCTTCACTTGAATACAGCGCAATTGACGCCTACACCACGATGCTTGATGGTGGATTACTCACAGGTGATTTTGCTTCGCTCAAAGATGCGATCAAACGCTTCCGCGACGATCACAACGGCCATGCAGACGCAATTAATACTCTTGTTGTTAGTTATGGCGGAAAGGCCCACAAGTGCGCTAACACTCGCGTCAATAACATCTACGTTGATCCAGCACTCAAGTTAATTACTGCTGACGGCAATGCAGATGCAGCACGAGATGCAGTGACCCTCGCACACGCTCTCGAAAACCTGGCCACCCAGACTTACCAAGGCATCGTTGCTTTGTTGGCAGAACCGAGCCTTCGCGGCAGCGCAATGCGTGTTGGCCAAGACGAAGCCCGTCACGCAGTCGTGCTCGCACAAGTACTCAACCCTGGCTATATGGCTATTGGCCCAAGCACAGATGAAGTAACCGGAAAAGCAAAAGTTGCATCGGTACCATCGGCATTTGGCAGTCTTTCCAGTATTCAGATTTCACTTGGAGCCCCAAACTCGGAAGGCGCAAAGACAAGCCTTTCTTTGGAAACACCAAGCCTAAATGGTCTCGTCTATGACGAGATCTCTTGCTAACACGAGTTATTACTCAAGTAGCAACTTTTTTCTCCCCCGTAGACTCAACCTCGACGGTGAGTCGTTCGGATGACCGCGGCTAGATATTGCTTGCAATGTTTAGCTGAGGAAAGTCGGGGCTTCACAGGACAGAGTGCTGGCGAGAGCCAGGTCGGGGTGACTTGACGAATGGTGCAACAGAGAATAAACCGCCGATGGGCAATGACCGCAAGGTTGTCGTCACAGGTAAGGCTGAAACGGTGCGGTAAGAGCGCACCAGCGTACGAAGCAATTTGTGCGGCTTGGTATCAACACTCGAAGCAAGACCATGCAGAGGGCATGAGCGGTCCGTTCGTTAGCTACTTGTAGTTAACAACCCTCGGGTAGGTTGCACAGAGGGATGGTCATCGGTTGGCGCGAGAAATTGCGACGACTACAGAACCCCGCTTATAGATCGACTCACCGTCACCCAATCTTTCAAGAACCCCACTAGATTCTTCTAGTGCCAAAAAATCAACGAGTCATCGGCATGCTCTGTGTGCTTCTCTCAAGTACTGGTTTTGCGACAGTGCCCACCTTCGCAAAAAAGTTGTATGCACACGAAACCAACGCCATGGGCGTGATGAGTGTCCGTTTCACACTCGCCACACTGTTGATGCTTGCCATTCGTAGCATCATGGTGCGCAACACTCCATGGCCGAGTCTTAAAAACACAGCAAAGTTGCTCCTATGGGGTGTCTGCATCATGGGCATCTCACTCACGTACTTCATTGCGATCAACGACATCGATACCGGACTCGCGATCGTGCTGTTTTATGCAAACCCACTATTTATCATCGTTGGATCTTGGATCATCTGGAAGAAACGACCGAGTAAAAATGTTCAGATGTCATTGGTCTTCACAATGATTGGCGTTTTTATCACTGTCGGACAAATTGGCAATGCAAGTATCGGCGCAGTTGCACTCGTTCTGCTTTCGGCTGTCTTATTTACGATTTATTTGTTGGGACTATCGCATTCACTCGAACGCACCGACGTTATTACCAGTGTCGTTCTCGTCAACGCTGGCGGAGCAATCTCGTACTGGTTTTTAGTTGTCACTTCGCCAGGTTCACTAACATCAGAATTTCCCCATGATTCAACTGCCTGGTTGCTCATCGCTGGTCTGGTGATATTTGGAACCGTCACACCGATCCTTGCGTCGTTCGCTGGCCTCAAGCGCGTCGGCCCAAGCACGGTGTCAGTGCTCGCCACCTTTGAGCCAGTAATTGCGATTATTGCCGGAGTCATCTTCCTTGGTGAAGACCTCACACTCAATCGCGTGCTTGGTGCAAGTTTTGTAATAGGAGCACTTATTGCACTTCCAGTGCTCGAAGCCCGGACCGAAGTTTTAGCGAGTCTCGGGGTAACTTCCCCATGAGCGCCAGCCCATGCCATGGCGCACGAGGCCCTCTACATAAATAGCGCGAGCGGCCCTAAATTGGGTAACTGGGTCAAAGAGCTCTTCGCAGGTAGTCAATACCCCTTGTTCCTGCAAAAAACCCATGGCATAGTGCTTGCTAGGGCTGCACCAGAATCCATTGATCTGAAAGAGTGAATAACTGGGCTTGCCATTGACGTCTTTAGGGTTCAGTGCCTGGGCATCGCATCTCGACTCTCTATTGAGTAAGAAGTCAATGGTGTCCCATTCGTCGGCAGAAAAATACTTTGTCGCCAGCGCATACCACTGCGGACACTTAGAACCGTATGGCATCGGAGGCACAACATCCAGACCGTCTATAACGATCTGTGATCTCATCTCAGCTGACCTGCCTTGAGTGATTGTCTGACCCTCTGAAGGGGCATTGACTTCAGGCTCAATGGATTCGGCCATGGCCAAGGTGCCAGATATGAAGCCAAAGATGACAACTGCTGTGAAGACGCGCCGAACGAGGGGTAAACGGTGGGGGTACGAAGGGATAAACTCTCTCTTTCGTGGGGTAGATAAAGTTTATCCCTCAAAACCACCGTTTACGAGACATACACGAACGAATGTTCGTATGTTTCTTTTAATAGCAAGAATGAGGAAAGTTGTTTCACAGTAAGGGTTTAATCTGTTTTTTAGTCCACAGAATTAATCCAACTCCAACAATTTCAAAAGGAATATTGAGAAAACCCCGCTCTACAAGCGGTATCTCGTACCCGTCTATTGACAGGCCGGCTAGTGGCCACCAGAACATCTCGGTATTGAGAAACGCTCCATCGAAGACGAGATGTAGGAAAAGTCCGATCGTCAGGGCTAGAAAGTTCTTTCTGACTGCTTTCTTACCGATTGTCAACAACATCACCGCGGTCAGCACCCCCACCACAGTCACAACGCTAAACATCGGCACAAGAGCACCAACGATTACCCATCTATAGGCGAACTTTGGGTCACGAAACACGCTCCACACTGATGCGACCGACGTGCCGACGAACCAAAACAACACGAGCAGGTTCCTACAGCGCGACGAAGCAACCGCAATGCGGACACTCTGGAAGCTCGTCGGCAGGAAGTTTATGCAGGCGATCGATCTCGCTTGTTGGCAAATCGAGGTGGCACCCGCTGCATGTTGGACCGTTCAGTTTGGACACCGCCCCATCCGGGCGGTGCTTGCGTTTGGCATCGTAAGTCGAAAGGAGTGATGGATGCACCACGAGGCTTTGAGCACTCCGCTGCTCTGTGAGGTGCGCAATCTCGGCGTTTACCGCGGCGCGCGCAGAACGCAACAACTGCTCTGCACTTGCTAGAGCCTCACGAGTTAATGCGACACGAGAACCAATCGCAACAGATTCTTTGTCGCATCGTTCGACTACTTCGAGCAGTTCGAGTTCTCTGTCGTCAAGCGCACTGCGGTTATTTTCACAAGTTGCAATCTCGTGCTGCAATGCTTCGGCTTCTCTCGGTGCAATAATCGTCTTCATCTGATTATTCAGTCGAGTAAGTACCGAGTCAATTTCATGCGCTTGTTTTTCCAGTCCAGTCACTTCGGTTCCTGCGTCTGCGCTTTGTTTATCCAGTGCTGCCAATTCGGCGATTGCATTTGCTGAGGCAGATTTTGCAAGTTGATAGCTTGCCGACTCTGGCAAGTGTGCAAGGCGATGCTGTGCTTGTGAAATTGCAATGTCGGTGAGCTGCACTGCATACAGATCGTGAAGGACTCCCATGATTTACCTATGGCACCGTCTGAACGGCGGGCGAAAATGGTTGTGCGCATTCGTATACCCAATAGTCGCCGAGAGCCACGGTGTTCACCGGAGAAAATGGGTTGGTATCCGTAGGCGCGATCGTAGTTCCTGGATCGACAACTCTCACTACGACCGTATTTGGAGGGTTTAATAGATCGATCGGAGTAGTCGTTGTTGTGGTTGTTGCTCTACCAGGCTTGAAGTTTGTAGTAGTCGTCGTTGATGGCACTGTTCCCGATACAACTTGCGCCAAACATTCGGTTCCTGGCAGGTAGATGCGCATTGGGTTTGGGTCGGGTCGTGTTTGAGTTGCAACTGGCAAAGGTGCTACATCCCAATCCAGTGAAGGCAAGCCTTCATGCGCCGCTTCCATATATTGCTTCCAGATCCGTGCCGGATACATCGAACCCTGCACCCGAGTAATCCCGTCTTTTTTCACAAATTCGGGAATGTTGATCATCGGTGTATATGCCTTTGGGTCACCCACCCATACCGCGGTCGTGAGTTGCTTCGTGTAACCAACGAACCAAGCATTCGTGTTGTCATCTTGTGTTCCCGTCTTGCCTCCTGCAGGACGCGACTGACCAGCAAGGGGTGCAGCCGGCTCAAGCGCAGTGCGACGGGCAGTACCAAACTGAATCACACCCTTCATCGCATCGACAGCCCTTAACGCGACTTCATTGCTCAATACTCTGCAGGGCTCTAAATCTGCCGGTGCGACACACAGTTGTTCATGCTGATACAGCACCCCATTGGCATCTTCGATTTTGTCAATGAAATACGGTTTCAAGTGCACGCCACCGTTTGCAATCGTTTGTGCCCCAGTCGCCATGTCGAGTGGGCTGAGCTCGTTTGCGCCAGTTGCAAGCGACGCATACGGCTGAATCTTGTACGTTTTTGGATTAGTGAATTCCGAATCCAACATCCGGTACATCAATGCGACCACACGCTCGAGCCCAACAACTTGCGACAATTTAGCGTATGCACAGTTGATAGACAATGCAGTCATGATGCGCAACGGTGCGACATCGCGACTCACACCCTTCGAAATATAAAACGGTTCCTCTGGCTTTCCAGGATTTGGAAGCGTGCAAGGAAGCGTTCCATCAATCAAGTCATCTGGAAGTATCCCAGCCTGCAATGCGGCTGACAAAATAAACATCTTGACGCTCGACCCCGTTTGACGCCTTCGCAGCGCAAGGTTGATCTCGTTGCCGACTGGAACAAAACCCGTACCGCCGACCATTGCGCGCACTCCGCCCGTTGCGTTATCAATCGATACGACCGCGGCCTGAATGCCCGTTTTATTTTCGGGAAGCTGCGTCGCTGCAGCTGTCTCAGCAGCAATTTGGTCTTTCTTATTCAACGTTGTATAGATCTTGAGACCACCGCGGAAAAGTTTGTTGTAACGATCCTGATACGTGGCGCCCAACATTGTCGAACGATTGAGCAAATAGTCTTTGACCTCCTCAGTGAAATACGAACGATTGACGTCCTGCTGCGGAACGATCGAGACTTGTTCAGGTATCACACACTCGGCATCCACAAGCGTGCGCACTTTAGGTTTTTCCCAGCCCACACAAGTTGCAGTTGCAGCATCTTTCGTGATCAGTCCAACATCTACCAACCTGGCAAGCACAATCTTGTAACGAGTACGCGATGTATCAGGGCGTCGAATTGGGTCGTAACTCGATGGAGCTTGAATGAGCCCTGCAAGAAATGCGCCTTGGGTTACTGTCAGCGCCGAAACAGGCACACCGAAATACACCTCGGCTGCCGCTTGCAAACCATATGCGTTGTTACCAAAGAACACCGTGTTGAGATACCGCTCGAGAATGAGTTTTTTGGGGACTTGTTTTTCCAACATCACGGCATAGCGAGACTGCAACACCTTGTATCGACCGTCTCGATCAAGACCGGCAAGAAAGTCATTTTTGACAACCTGTTGCGTAATTGTGGAAGCACCCTGACGAGTCGAACCCTGCGTATTGGCTAATGTCGCGCGCACAACGGCACGCAAGTTGACACCATCGTGACTATAGAAAACTGCATCTTCAACGGCCAATATCGAGGCAATCACGTCTACGGGCACGCGGTCGACAGGCGTCTTTTGTGTGTTTTCTTTTTGAAAGACACCGATCTGTTCGCCACCAACATCGAAGACCACGCTTCGCTGCGACAAGCCAGCAAAACCTGGAAGTTGCACCGGTATTTGGCTATGGGCATTGAGGATCCCCCACACCTGAGGGGCCATTCCAGTGACCAAGGCAGTAATGCTTAAGGCACCTGCCAACATCACGATGAGGAGGCGCTGGATCGTCCTGAGTTGGGGATTCACGGCACCTCCCACGATACTCTTTGCCCGTGACTTCTTCTCAACAGTTCCCCATCAAGCCATTCCGATTCGGCGTCCAGGCTTCGTCCCAACCAGATCGCAAGTCCTGGGTCGATCTCGCCCAGCGCACCGAGGCAGCAGGCTTTGACGTATTAACCATGCCCGATCACTTCACCGATCAACTTGCTCCAGTGCCCGCGCTCATGAGTGTGGCCGACGCAACAACGACACTTCGAGTTGGCGCTCTTGTGTGGGACAACGACTACAAACATCCAGTTGTATTAGCCAAAGAACTCGCAACGATGGACTTATTGTCTGAAGGTCGACTCGAGTTGGGCATTGGCGCTGGTTGGATGATTTCTGATTACGAGCAATCTGGTATTCCATACGAGCGCGCCGGACTTCGCATCGAACGCATGATCGAAGGTATTGACGTAATGAAAGGATGTTTCGCGCAAGGCGCGTTTTCGTACGCTGGCAAGCATTACACCATTACCGATTACGACGGCTCACCAAAACCAGTCCAAGCACCATGCCCGCCAATCCTCATCGGTGGCGGTGGCAAGCGTGTCCTCACCTATGCCGCGCAAGTTGCAGACATCATTGGCATCAATGCAACCATGAGTGCAGGAGCAGTTGGGCCAGAAGCGATTTCAACCATGACTGCTGAGGCCGTTGATGCAAAAGTTGACATCGTTCGCGATGCAGTTGGCACCCGCATCGATCATGTCGAGATGAACATTCGTGCGTTTCTGGTCAATATCACCGATGATGCAGCCGGTGCAATCTCGCGACTCTCTGCTGGCATGGGTGTCGAAGAATCGATGGTTGCCGAAACACCGTTTGCTCTCATGGGGCCTCCTTCGAAACTGATCGAAGACCTGATTGCTCGTCGCGAGCGCTGGGGCTTTTCGTATGTCATCGTCGGTGGCGAAGATGTCGAAAAGTTTGCGCCAGTGGTTGCTGCACTCTCTGGCAAATAGTTGCCAGTACAGATCTAGCGAGCTATTTCGTTTTCGCCTGGCGTGATGCCATTTGGTGGCAAATGCTCGCCTCTTGCCAAAGGGAAATATTTGTGATGCCAACTGCCCGTCACCTCGTAGATGGCTGTGCCCTTCGTGCCGTCAGAAGTCGTGACCACCATTTCGCTTAGACCACCACCGAGTGCCGCACCTGTGCGATTTGTAATGTCCGAATACCTTTGAGCCCATTTACCTTGCGCGGTAACAGTAATTTTACGACCACCCTGCAATGTGAAGTGCACTACGCCACCAAGTCCATGCACGTTTTCACCAAAGCGGTCATACGACGTTTCGTTCTCGTTCTCGTCTTGCCACTGCAAGTCATGCTCAAATCCGATAACGGGAATTGGATCGCTGCCATCAGAAGGCGCAAAACAGCCATCGGTGTACACGCGAGCCCCATTTGGGTATTCCCAATTCCAAACTCCGAGCATCCCCTCGGGCAACTGAATCGCCAACCACATCCACATCGGGCACCGGCCGTGCGCGCGAATACCCCATGAGTGATCGCGCTGACCCCACCAGTTTTCAACTTTATGCGTCTGACCTTTATATGTGTACGTGCCGTTATACGTGCCACTTTGAAACATATGCGACTGATCCCAAACAATTTCATGTCCCGCCTTCATCGTGCCGCGGCGCAATTGATAGGGCTGGGTACGGGCAGTAAACGTGATATCGAGAGTGGCAGATGTTGCCGGCGACTCAACAACTTGCAGTCGTACCTTCTTCAATGGCTCAATGATGTCAATCGTTACACCACCAACCTGAAATAAGTCTTGATCGCCATCGACGGTTCGCACATGCTTGGTGATCAGCGAGGCTCCACCCACCCGACCCAACTGCAACGAGTCCATCTCGCCCCTCGCAGGAAAATGCGCAAGAGTTGAAATCACTACATCGCCAGGGCCATCAGGCGAATGCATGACAAAGAAGAGGCTTTCGCGCCATTCGTGATGAAAAGTAACAGTATTCGGAAATGGCTCCGGAATTTGGTGTGCAAAACGTTCATCGAGCGGAGTAAATCTGTTCATGACAAGAAACTCATGGCTTCTAGTTGCAGTATTTGTTGACCGTGCCGATTAGCCATTGCCATAAACATTTCATCTCCCCGCTCAGTCTGTTCCACCAACATTGATGCAACAATCGCCATTACAAAACCACCAAATGAAAATAATCGATACTGTCGCCAGGCCTCTTCGTTGGTAATACCCACCCCGTATGTATTTATGACCGACACGTAGTGATCAACAACTTCACGCTCGTGCTGGGCGCGCACTTCTGACAATAAAGCAGAACCAACGAAATAGGAAAGATCGCTGATCGCTACTCCGTCGCATGCTGTCTGCCAGTCCAAAATCGCAACGCCGCGATTACCGTCCCATTCGCCAAAAAGTAAATTGTCTAGTCGAAAATCGCGATGTACTACCGTGTTCGATTTAGGCTGTGCAGCAAAGTACGTGGGAAACCTATGCACGAACTGCTGACCAACCTTTGCCACTTCGCTATCAAGGCGACCTTCAAAGCGCTGACAAAAGGCCGGGTATACGCCTTGCAGTAATTGCGACGTAACTTCAACCGACTCCGAACTATTGCGATGCAACCATTCTTTCTTTTTAGTCAACGGACTCCCCCAAAGCGATCCATGCAATTTTGCCATCTCGGTAACCGACAACATCGCATCATCAACGCTGCAGCCGCCCAATTGATCGCCTTGTTTAGCTGGTGCCATATCTTCCAGCAATAGGAGAAACTCATCGTCATGAGCCGAGTACTCGACGTGGTAACAGTCGGGAACACGTGCGTCTATGGCTGAACTGACTTCTGAATAAAAACTTGTTTCGACTTCATAGCAACGACTCAACCGAGAAGCCGCTCTGCTCCCTATATTTGCTTTTGGAATCTTGGCAATCAATGTCTTTGGTGCCGAACTGTTTCCGGTGTGTTGCATTTGCACACGCAAGCTGTCAGCCATTTGACCCGTACCAATTGCGCTCGCCGTAAATCCAGATACCACAATGCCAGGAAATCTTTCCTGCAATGATCGAGTCAGTACTACTTCGTCCACAAGCCCCCAGCCGTTAACAAACAGACTATTTGATCAACCAGGATTGATTTGTAATCAACTTTTTTTTCAAACCCTCCAATTTCGGTCGTTCTCTTAGCCGACCGCTACTCGACTCACCAGCGCCACCCCAATGCCGACACGTCGCAAACCCTTGTACCGAGCGAGCCGGAGCCAAATACTAGGTGCCTGTGCATGACTCAAGTTTGCGCACGGGGCATGCCCCTAGATCCTGCAACCAATTTGCCCAACTTGGACAAATATGTGCTAACTGCCACAAAATCTCATAGTCTTAGTAACGGATTTGCCACCTAGGCAAGTTCATTACAAATCAAATCAAAACAAAAGAAAAGAAAAGAGAAAATCCAATGCGAGGTACCGTTAAATTTTTCAACGCTGAGAAGGGTTATGGCTTCATCTCACGTGATGGTGGCGAAGACGTATTCGTGCACTTTTCCAACATCAAGGGCGAAGGCTACAAGTCTTTGTTCGAGGGGCAAGCCGTAGAGTTCGACGTTGCACCGGGCCGCAAGGGTGAAGAAGCCCAGAACGTCGTTGTTGTCTGACGATCAGAGGCTCTAAGAACTAGTTGATCGGATCGATCGGCGTGTCTAAACCGCACGCCGATTCGATCTGCTCAGCGATTGATAGGCAACGCAAGTCGGTGTAACGAGCACCAATTACCTGCACTCCCACTGGAAGCGAGTCGGCCATTCCGCCCGGCACCACCACTGCAGGAAGTCCAAGCAAGTTTGCTGGCAAGACAGGTCGCATCAACTCAACAGTTGCAAGTGCATTGGCTTCGTTTTCGATATCGAAGTCAAACACAAACGGTGGCTGTGTCCATGTTGGACAAAGCAAGATCGGATATTCGTCAAACCACAGAGCCCACTTGCGCCCAAGACTGTTTCGCTGCAGTTGTGCATTTGCCCACGCCGCAAAATCTACTTTTGTGCTACTGAGTGTCGTGAGATCGACGAACTTTCGACCGCCCTCTCCCATCACCATCTCTAAGAGTGGACGTTGCAACTCAAGTTCTCCGTACAGTTGCGTCTTCCAGACTTCGCATGCAAGTTCAAAATCTGGAGGAATCGCTAAGACCACGTCATGTCCGGCATTTGACAACGCGTCTGCCGTTTTACGAACCACATCGGCAACGCCTGTATGCGTGCTTCCTCCAGGAGGAGTCGCCATTACTGCAATGCGTAGCCTCTGGCCTGGCTGTAAGTCGGTAAGCACTGCAGGCACACTGATTGGGTCTCGAGAGTGTTGACCTGCGACAACCATGAGTCCTGCACGCACATCTGCAATGCGTCTTGCCATCACACCTTGATTGAGCATCAGCTGCGAACTCAACCCTGCATCTTCTATTGGAAATAAATTTGCATCAGGTATTACGCCAGTTGAAGGCTTGATTGATGCAATGCCACAACAATGTGCAGGGTTGCGCAAAGAGCCACCAATATCATTCCCGAGTCCGATCGGCGACATCCCGCTCGCCAAAGCGGCACCCTCACCGCCGCTCGAACCACCGGCAGTGCGGTCTGATTTCCATGGGTTTTTCGTACGCCCGTAGAGCGTTGAGTCAGTGTGAATACGCAAGCCAAGATCCGGTAAATTTGTGCGACCAATTGGTATGGCGCCAGCTCCGAGCATGCGGTCGACCACTGGAGCATTGAGCGTGGGAAACGCTTCAGCCAACGCAGGTATGCCCTGAGTAGTTGGATATCCAACGACATCAATATTTTCTTTGATCGTGAATGGCACGCCATGAAAAACACCGAGTGGCTTACCGGCTTTTACTGCAGCGTCAGCAGCGTCAGCGCCAGCACGGGCCTCGTCGACCAATACCCGCACGATGGCGTTGACTTGACCGTTGACTTGCGCGATCCGCTCGAGATGAGCGTCCACCACTTCGCGGCTCGATACTTTTTGGGACCGAATATCGGCTGCCAGATCCAGAGCCGATTTACGCCATAGTTCCTGAGACATTTACTCTCCTTTGTTGCGACCAATGTAGTCCCGCCATCCATCCCAGATCTCATCGCAGATCCCATCGCAACTAGATTTGAGCAATGCTCAAAAACCAGCGTGCGCTCGGCTTCGCTTTGGTTTTCCTTTCCAGTTTGGGCTTTTCAATGGCACCAACGTTTTCAAAACGTGCCTACGAAAGTGGCGCCAACACCGTTGGAGTACTGATAGTCAGGTTCACCATTGCAGCGGTATTGATGCTCCTCATCCGCCAATCCTCAAGCAGGCAACGTGTCTGGCCTCAACCTCGACTGATGCTTGATCTTTTTTTGCTCGGTGCAATTGGATACTCGGGAGCAGCGTTCTTTTATTTCACTGCGATCGAACAAATGTCCACCGGAGTCTCCATTGTTATTTGGTACATATACCCAGTTTTTGTCGTGCTCATCGGTTGGGCTGTGTTTAAGACAAAGCCAAAACGCCACACTATTTTTTCTCTTGTTTCCGCAATGATTGGTGTCGCCATAACTGCCGGTCAACCGGGCAATGCAACGACCAAAGGCATTATCTTGGTTCTCTTGTCGTCGCTGACCTATACGTTTTACACGCTCAGCGGTTCGCATGCATTTAAGAAAACCGATCTCTACACCGGCGTCACATTTGTGATGGCTGGTGCGGCTACAACATTTTGGCTGTACTGGCTTCTTACTCCGTCTTCCACCCCCGTCTTATTTCCTAACCACATATCAGGCTGGGTCTGGATTGCTACTCTTGCTATTTTTTCTACCGTATTGAGTACATCGGCCCTATTTGCCGGGCTCAAGATTCTTGGACCCAATACCACCTCAGTCGTCAATACAGTTGAACCCGTGCTCAATATCGTTGCCGGAATCTTGTTCCTGAATGAAGTATTCAGCCTGCAACAAGGCGTAGGTGCTGTTTTTGTTGTCGGCGCCCTCGTCTACCTTGGCGTGCACGAAACGCGATCACAAATACCAGTGGTACTGCAATGACATCAACTATTTCATCTCATAGCGCAACACAAACACCGAAGAATGTGATTGTGTTGTTGCTCGACAGTCTCAATCGCCACGAGCTCGGTGCTTACGGTGGCACATCGTTTGACACGCCAAATATCGATCGTCTTGCGGCGCGCTCGCTCAAGTTCACCAACCATCACACCGGTTCGCTGCCCTGCATACCTGCGCGCCACGACATCTTGGTTGGTGCCTGGGATTTTTTGTGGAAGCCGTGGGGTTCAATTGAAATCTGGGAAGAAGCCATCACTGTTGCGCTTCGTCGCGCGGGCGTTGTCACCAATCTGATTACCGATCATCCGCACCTGTTTGAAGTTGGTGGCGAAAACTTCCATACCGATTTCACTGCGTGGTCATATGAGCGTGGTCACGAAGGTGACGCATGGAAAACACGCCCTGATGCCAGCTGGATCGGTGCACCGACATTTGGTAGAGGCCACATGCACTACGACAACTCGCGCGGATGGTTCAAGGGCGAAGACGATTATCCGGGCCCTCGCACAATGCAGGCCGCCACCAAGTGGCTGCTTGAAGATTCTCCACATCATCGCGCAAATGGTGAGCGCTTCATGTTGTTTGTCGACGAGTTTGACCCGCACGAACCCTTTGACACACCAGAAGCATGGGCAATGCGTTATGACGATACTTGGGAAGGCCCGCATATGATCTGGCCGCCTTATGCCGTCAATGCCCAGGCCGATGGAGTAATCACCAACCGCGAGGCTCACCAAATTCGCTCGCAATACGGTTCAAAGCTTTCGATGATCGACCACTGGCTTGGCAAAGTGCTCGACGCGCTAGATACAACGAACGCCTGGGCAGACACCGCAGTGATTCTGTGCACAGATCACGGCCATTACCTGGGCGATGTTGACGAAAAGGGTCGCGACGTGTGGGGCAAACCATCAGTGCCTGTGCACAAACCACTCGGCCACATTCCACTCATTGTTGCCTGGCCAGGTGCCGCACCAACCAGCATTGACGCACTCACAACATCTACCGATATTCACGCGACACTCGCCGATGTATTTGGCGCGACTATCAAGCACCGCACGCATGGTTCTTCACTCGTGCCACTGATTCAAGGTGCAGCAAAATCGGTGCGAGATTGGCTGCTCACCGGCGTGTGGGGTCGCGAAGTGCAACTGGTAACAGATCAGTGGCGCTACACCCGTGGACCCATTGGCGATAACGCTCCACTCTCGATGTGGTCAAACCGTTGGAGCACGATGCCGATTTCCAAATATCCAAACTTGCGATTACCCGTGCCCGACGAGCGAGCTTTCCTCGACAAAATGCCTGGCTCCACAATTCCTGTTATTCGTCAACCTTTCCGTGCAGGTGACCTCTTGCCGTTTTGGGCAATGGGCAAAGATTTTGAACATCTATTATTTGACCGTCGCGAAGACAATGCCGAGCAATCAAATCGAGTTGACGGTAAAACCGAGCGAGATGCTTGCGAGATGTTGCGAGTGGCGCTCAACAGCGTTGATGCCCCAGAAGATCAGTTGATTCGCCTCGGTCTCAATTAACTTTAGTTAAAACATCTGCGCAATCTCGTATAAGCCAGCTCGCACAGCGTCTCTTTTGTCAGAAATTGTTTTTCCCAAGCGAACAATCACCAAGTCGCGTTCGGGTAATACAAAAATCTGTTGACCTTCATAGCCCGATGCAATGAGCGATCCTGGTTCGCCAGGCTGTGTCCACCAGTGTGCTCCATATCCCTGGCCAGTCTCATCATCGATCACTGTTTGCGCGCGGGCATGATCAACCCAGCCGCTCGGCAAGATCCGTTTGCCTTCCCACAACCCATCACGCAGGTACAACTCTCCGAATCGAGCAAAGTCGCGAGCAGTTGCATACACATATGACGACCCAACAAATGTTCCTGCAGCATCGAATTGCGCGATAGCGCTCTTCATCCCGATCGAATCAAATAAACGCTTCTGGATAAATGCATGCGTCTTATCCTTCGAACCATTCTTGTCGCCCAGAGCGTCACCCAATAGCCGTGCAACGATGTTGGTAGTGCCAGATGAGTAATACCACTCACTTCCTGGCATGCATGCCAATGGCTGAGTCATTGCATGTTTAGCGTGATCTTCTTTGCCGCCACCAAACAACATCTCGATCACGTCTGATGCGTTGCCCTCGACATAATCCTCAATCCACGCAAGACCACTTCGCATCTCAAGCAAATGCTGCAAGGTAATGAGCCTGCGGTCATCATCTCGCCACAGAGCAATACCTGTTGGTGCTTGAATATCGAGCAACCCATCCATCTGCGCCATACCGACCAGCGCATGAGTAATTGATTTAGCCATCGACCACGAGATCAACGTTGATTCAACAGTTACCCCATCGGCATATGCTTCGGCCACAATCTCTCCACGATGTTGTACGACGACGGCAAGAGTTGTGTCGGTTTCAACATGGTCGCCCACCAGCAACGCGACTCTGGTGTCAAGTCCCTGCAGGTTGTTCACCTACCGAACAATAGTGGTCTGCGTCTCGTTGCCCGTCAACTGCGTCTGCGGTTGCATGAAGGCAATCTCGCGATCACACAACTCGGCGATGTCAACGCGATCATGAGTAACCACAAATTTGGTTCCGGGTAACGACCTCAGTTGGACAGTTAGCCAAGCGCGCACTTCGCGTCGAGCGTCTGCGTCAAGGGCCGACAGCGGCTCGTCCAATAAGACCATTTGCGGTCTGTTGATCAATGCCCTAACGAGCGCAACACGCTGTTGTTGTCCACCAGAAAGTTGGATGGGTTTCATTTCAGCTAGATGAATAATGCCGTGCTGACCCATTGCATCACGCGCATATTGTCGGGCTTGTTGTCGACGAATTCCTGTTGCCATAATCGGATACGCGACATTGTCGATTGCAGACAAAAATGGCAGAAGCACATTGTCTTGGAAAACCATCCCTACATTTCGCAAATGTGCGGGAACAAAAATTTGGTTATCGACATCGTCCAACACAATTCCGTTCACCTGCAGAATGCCAGTATCAAGCGGAAGTAGACCCGCCAATAATTTTAGAAACGTCGTTTTCCCAATCCCATTCACACCGCTGATTGCGACAATTTCATCTTCCGCGACAATATCCATATCAAGAATGAGCCGACCTTGGCGCACAGAGCCTTTCAACACCACACTCACGAGCGCCTCCCCATCCAACTTCCACGCATGGATATCAGTACCGCAACGCATACGGCCAGTAGTACAAAACTCAATGCGTATGCAGCCTCAGGATCACTCTCAAGCAGCAAATAGACAGCCAGTGGCGTTGTCTGGGTCCTTCCCTCAATGTTTCCGGCGAATGTAATCGTGGCGCCAAATTCGCCAAGCGCGCGAGCCCACGCAACCGCGACTCCGGCAATCAATGAAGGCGCGAGAAGCCTCAGCGTGACTTTCCAAAACCTCTCGCTCGGCCCAGACCCCATCGTCGCAGCAGACTCTTCAAAACGGGGGTCAATTGACCGCAAACCGCTCTCGACTGCCATCACCAAAAATGGAAGAGCTACGAATGTTTCGGCGATCACGACTCCGAGAGGTGAAAATGTCAGTTGCAAACCAAAGACGTCATACAGCAAACCACCAATTAGCCCATGAGATTTTCCGTAGGCACCGAGCAACGCAACGCCGCCGACAACGGGAGGAAGCACCATCGGCAACATCACAAGTGCGCGTACCAACGAACGCCCATGAAAGTCAATGCGGGCTAAAACCCATGCAAGTGGCAGACCGAGCAATAAAGCAATCGCTGTTGCAAATAATGAAGTAATCAACGACAGCCGTAGTGCTTCAGAAGCTGGCCCACTTGTAACCGAAGCAAAGACTCCAGACCAAGCCACTCGTTTCAGCAGTCCTACTAAGGGCAACGATAGAAACAGGAGAGCAAGTGATGCTCCAACCAACACGAATTTTGGCGTCTCGGTGCCAACACGCCGCTCTCTGGCGATCATGGGCGCTGGAACCCGAATGACTTCAATATTTGCCAACCCTGCTCCGATAACAAAAAGTCAATGAATGATTTAGCATTCACCAGATTCTTAGAGCCTCGAATCGGCGAGATTCCATACATTGCCTGCACATTTTGAGCGCCTGGAATGTCGATACCGAAGACAGTCTTCTTTGCCGCCAGCACATCGGTCTTATATACAATCGCCGCATCGGCATCTCCATTTGCAACAGCAGACAGTGTTGTCTTTGCATCGATGCCTCGTGTCACTTTCGATTCGGCAATTACAACACCTGACATCGTCAGCAAACTTGATGCGTATACGCCGCATGGCACAGTCTTGCTACACAAAGCAACAAATGGAAGCGAGACGAGATCTGCCACTGATCGAACAGACTTCGGGTTACCTGGTTTCACGGCGATCGCCATCGTGTTTCGTGCAAAAACCTTTGGCGTTTCCGTCACATTGCCAGAGTCAATGAGCCTCTCGAGATTGGTGAGATCGGCAGATGCCAAGATGTCGCTCGGCGCGCCAGATTGAATCTGGGCCACCAATGTTGCTGACGATCCAAAATTGAGATGTATCTTCAGACCCTTGTTGCTCTGGCGAAACTGCTGTGTCAGTGCCGTAAATGCATCGGTCAGCGATGCAGCTGCCGAGATTGTCAAATCACCCCCAAGTTTTGAGGATTCCATAGTCGAAGTTGCGCACGCAGCATTTGGCACCAGCGATGCCGTAACCACTACCACAATCATCAATCCGAATCGCTTCATCTTGTCCGATCTGTATAATTAGTTCCAATGAGACTATATGAGCCATCTGTGCTCGATCAAATAGTTCTAGCAATTATCGGCGAAATACCACGGCATGGTTTTGCGGTATCAAAAGAACTCGAGACCGATCCCTCGCTTGCAGCCGTTATTCGCATTCGTCGGCCACTTGTCTACCGATCCATCAATTCCCTACTCAACGCAAAGTTCATACGCGAGACCAAAGTTGAACCCGGAGACCAAGGCTCGCCACGAGTCATTTATGCCACCACCGCAACCGGTAAGAGCACCACCGCCAAATGGCTCAATGACACTGTTGACCACCCTCGCGATGCACGGATCGAGCTACTCGCAAAGTTTGTACTGCGCAATAGGCGCGCCATGAATAGTAAACAACTAGCTACACGGCAACGAAAGCTCTTCAAGCGACAAGCAGCCAATTTACAAGTAGCCGCAAATTCGGCAACCGACGATGTTCGACTTGTTTCCCTCTGGCGAGTTGAAAATATTAATGCAATGATTCGTCTTCTCGATGCCGTTTAGCGAGGGACCATCGTGGCAGCCGCGTCTTCATCGTGAATCATGAAGTATGCACAAATTGCGCCAAGTAAAGCGAATACGTTTGAAGCAGCAAACGCCAAGCGATAGCCGCTTAGCGCAGCAGTAATGTCCTGCACTCCGCTGGACAACAAATGATGTTCTCGAGATATAAAAATGGTTGAAAGCAGAGCGACGCCAAGAGCAGCAGATGCTTGTCGCTGTGTGGAATAGATAGCAGAGGCTCGACCGGTATCTGCGCGCGAAATCGTTGAATAGGTGCAGGCCTGAAGGGGAACAAATGCAAATGCCATACTTATTCCGCGAAGAAACATAGAAGCACGGATCGTCCACAAACTAGTTGTAAGTGTCACGAATACAAATGGCAAACTTGAAAACATCACCATAGTCAGACCCACTGTCACCAACCGGCGCGGGCCGACCGTGTGATACAACTTACCCACCAGCTGGCTTGCCAGAACCACTCCTACCGCTTGCGGAAAAGATGCAAGTCCAGACTGCAAGGCACTGTAACCCATCAGTGACTGAATCATTTGAGGAAAAAGAAACAGAAAAGCCATAAAACTGCCATACGACAGTGAGTTGACCATATTGGAATTACGAAACATCCGATCGCGATACAACCTCAATGCGATCATTGGCTCGTCGATCCGCAACTCCACAACGGCAAGTAACACAATAAGTAAGAGACCACCAAGACCGGATAGCAAGACAGATGATGCGGTCCATCCCTTTTCCGGAGCTTGAGACAATGCATACAAAATGCCAGCGAGACCAACACCAGAGAGCAAAAACCCGCGAATATCGAATCGTCCGGCGGTTGGCTCCTTGCTTTCCTTCAGAAAAAATAAGCCAAACAAAAAGGCAATAATCCCTAGTGGCATGTTGACGTAAAAAATCCAGCGCCAGGACAAATTGTCAATCAAGAGACCACCGATGACTGGCCCGAGTGCAGGAGCCACAATAATTGGCACCATTAAGACAGTTGACGCACGGGCACGCTCGGCAGGTGGGAATGCCCGAAAGAGCATCGTGGTGCCTACCGGTGTAAGCATGCCACCACCGACTCCCTGCAAGATTCGAAAGGCAACCAACTCACCTACAGAGTGTGCTTGTCCACACAAAGCGGATGCGATCGTAAATGTCATCAACGCAAAAAGGAAAGTTTTCTTCGTTCCAATCTTGTCGCCGATCCAACCCGATGCAGGAATCCAAATGGCTAGTGAAAGCAAATAGCCGAGCACAACCCATTCCATCGACGCTCGGGTTGCATCAAACTCATTTTCAAGTGTCGGAATCGCAACGTTGACAATTGTTGTATCAAGAATTTCGAGGAATAAGCCAGCAACAAAAATGACAGCAACAATCCATTTATATTCAATCTTTTTAAGTGTGGTCAACATGATTGACCAACTCTAGATGTTGTTGTTCCTCAGCGAACGACCAAACATGCAACAACACCACTAATGAGACATGCCCCCTTCTCATCTTCCTGGATCACAGCATCCAATCGATCCAGCAGATGAGAAGAGCCCTCGATCTCGATCTCGACCTTCTCCGATAGTGCGACAATGACACGCGAACCAGGCAGTTCCCCGGCTTCGGTTGCAACGGACATCAATCCAGTGGCTGAACCCATGACTGTCATCAGCCCAAGGTCAACAATGGGTCCAGCTATAAGTTGGGCAAAGGTTGTCGAATCCCCCGAAAACTGAACTACTTGACCAGGCAAGCATTTCTCCGATTTTCCATCAACGTCGAGCACCATTCCATTTCCTTCGACAATTACAAGTTTGCGGTCGACTCCAGGAAGTGAAGAAAAGGGTCCGTCTTCGATTACCGGTGCTACCGCCACACGCCATGTCCACACACCATCAACATTGCGATCACTCGCAACTTCATAGCTCG
>ERZ889217.96-NODE-96-length-54717-cov-13.173027_pt1 | contig 54717 bp, 47 predicted proteins | sample MGYA00521098_ERZ889217 | MGnify/ENA primary metagenome ERZ889217 (study PRJEB32303, sample SAMEA104408613) | aquatic metagenome | biome: Brackish water; feature: Pelagic; material: water | place: Baltic Sea | collected 2014-06-10T22:04:00 | depth 2,362 m ... | reverse complement strand
GGTGCGGGTGCGGGTGAGCGGCTCGGCGCCAAGGGCAAGGGCGGCGAGGATGGAGCCTTACTTCGATCCAGAGGTGGACTTTTTGGTAGCGAGTGTTGCCAGGAGCGCCATCGCCTTGGCAGGGTTCTTATCGAATATCTTTTTGCATTTCTTGCAGCAGAGTTTGATTTCCTGCCCCTTGTAGACAAAGACGATTTCCATGCCGTACTCATCCAAGGGTTCGTCGGAGATGAAGCAGTAATCCAACGGGTAAGGTTTCGGCTCCTCGGCCGCCCAAATGGCAGGAAGAGTCGCAAGGAATAGAATGGCGATGATGCGTTTCATGGATTTGTAAGCATGAAATCAATGCGGGCCGGGCTGGAATGCAAGCCGTGAAAAATTTTTAGAAAAAAATCTGCTCCCCCGGCAACTGTCCGTCCATCCTTGGGATACTATACCCATGTTTGAGCAAGCCATCCGCAATATCGACGACGCGCTCCGCAAGGAAGCGGGTTGCACGACCGAGCTCGACTACTTGCAAGCAGTGTTGAAAAGTCGCTCCTGAACCAAGCCTGCGGTGAACAATTGTAACCAATGAACGCCATCAACAACGCCACGCCTTTTTCACTCAGAATCTTTGTTGCTGACGGCGACCCCGATGGGCTGCGTCTGGTTGAGCGCTCGAACTGGATCGGTAAGGCGGTCATGTTCCCACGTGCGGTCTTTCCGCAGGTCCGCAAACGGAAGGAGTTTGAGGAGACTGGCGTCTATCTTCTGCTTGGCCCTCAGGAGTCTGGTGAAGGAGAGCAACTCTACATCGGTGAAGGGGATCCAATCCGCCCCCGGATTGAACAACATTACGCTAAGAAGGATTTCTGGACCAAGGCGGTCTTCTTCGTGGCAGGCCAAGGTCTATTGAACAAGGCCCATGTCCAGTATTTGGAGTCGCAACTCATCAAGCTCGCCGCCGATGCGAAGCGTGTCCCGCTTGACAACGCGACTGCCCCGTCGGCCCCCACCTTGTCGGAAGCGGATGTGGCTGACATGGAGGTATTCCTCGGAAACATTCTTGGTATGCTGCCAGTGCTTGGAGTCCACGCATTCGAGCAATCGCCGACAATAAAGAAAGGCGGCAACCCACAACTTCATTGTCGGGGGAAAGGGATTGCGGCCACGGCCCGCGACACTGCACAAGGTTTCGTGGTTCAATCGGGCTCGTTTGCCGCCAAAGATCACACGCCATCCCTTAAGCAATATTCTCCTACCGTCTGTGATTTGCGCGCCCAACTTCTGAAGAGCGGCGTGCTCGGCGACGCTGGGGACAGATTGCGTTTCACACAGGATTACACGTTCAGTTCCCCCTCGCTGGCTGCCGCTGTCGTTCTGGGGCGCCAGTCGAACGGACGCACGGAGTGGGAGGACGCCAATGGTAAAACGCTCAAGGCACTCCAAGAGGCCGAATCAGAGAAATGAAGGTCTTCTGCGGAGGACGCGGAGAAAAACCAATGTTTTCTACTCCCTCTTCCGGCTCCGTGCGAGCCCCTTTACTCTTGTCGTGAAAAGAAATTCTAGTTTTCTTTACATGAAATAGCTCGCGCGATAAGGAAATGGATGTTTTCTTTCCATGAATAAGCTCCCTCCACTCCCTTTGGCTGATATCAATTCGTTGGACAGCCGCGAGATCTGGGCGGCATTGACGGAGGCGCACCGTCATCTGGCAGAATTGAAAGGGCTTTGCGAATCTCTTCCGAATCAAGGCATCCTGCTGGATACGCTGAGCATTCAAGAGGCGAAGGATAGCTCGGAGATCGAAAACATTATCACCACGCACGACGAGCTATACGCTGTTCAAGGGGAATCGGCGAGTCGGGCGGCAAAAGAGGTGCGGCATTATGTCGCCGCCCTGCGCACCGGCTATGAAGCGGTGCGAGCTTCGGGCCTGATCCAGTTGGATACGGTGTTGGCTGTGCAGTCGGAACTGGAGCAGAACCGCGCGGGCCTGAGAAGGTTGCCGGGTACTGTTTTGAAAAATGAAGCCACCGGCGCCGTAATTTATGAACCGCCCCAGGACGCGGCGGAGGTCGAATCGCTCATGAGTAACCTCATCGACTTCATCCACGCGGATGATGGTCTGGACCCGCTGATTCGGATGGCGATCACCCACCACCAGTTTGAGAGCATTCATCCGTTTTACGATGGAAACGGACGAACAGGCCGTATCTTGAATCTGCTCATGTTGCAGCGCAATGGCCTACTGGATTTGCCTGTACTTTACCTGAGTCGCTACATCACGACGACGAAGCGCGACTACTACCGCCTGCTCCAAACCGTGCGGGATGAAAACCTCTGGGTGGACTGGTGCCTGTATTTTCTCCGTGGCGTGGCGGTGACATCGCGAAGCGCAATTGCGGTGGTGAAAATATTTCGCGATCTGATGCTGAAGACGAAGCACGACCTGCGCGAGCGTCTGCCAAAGCTCTATAGCCAAGATTTACTGAATAATCTTTTCCGCTACCCCTACACAAAAATCGAGTTCATCGAAAATGAGCTTGGAGTTTCACGCCCGACGGCAGGGAAATATCTGGAGCAACTTACGTCCGCGGGGTTAGTTCGCAAACAACGGATGGGCAAGACGAACTTCTACATCAATCAAAAGCTTTTCGACCTGCTCAGTAATGTCACGCTGGAAGAAGTTTTTGTAAAAGAAAGTGGTTTTACGGAACGACTCTCTCCAGGGGCTGTGTCACGTAGCGCATCTCAGTCGTGAGGGAGGCTCGATGGCATTGATCAAACGACTGGCCTCGATGATCGGGGTCTTGTTTTGCGTGGTGACGATCACGTTTTTGTTGATCCGCATGTCACCCGGCGGGCCGTTTGACGGCGAACGGAAGATTCCTGCAGAGATCGAGCGGCAGTTGCTGGCGAAATACAAGTTGGATGGCTCCCTGTGGCAGCAATACAGCGGGTATCTGGGCGATCTGGTGCGGGGGGATTTGCGGCTTTCCACGAAATACCGGAACCGGTCGGTGAATGAAATCCTGGCGCAGACATTGCCGGTGACGCTGGTGCTGGGCGGGGTGGCATTTCTCATCGCTGTCATCGCGGGAGTATGGCTCGGCACGGTGGCCGCGATGCGGCGGCGAACTTGGCGCGACCATGCAGCGATGTTCGCGGCCTTGGCGGCGATTTCCCTGCCAAGCTATATCACCGGGCCGTTATTCATCTTGGTCTTCGCGCTCACGCTCGGTTGGTTCCCGGCTGGTGGGTGGGGTGGGGTGTCACATTTGATCCTCCCCGCGCTGACGCTCGCCGCCCCGGCGGCCGCAGTGATTGCTCGGTTGATGCGCGGAAGCATGGTTGAAACGCTTGAGATGGATTTTATCCGGACTGCGCGGGCGAAGGGGGTGGGGGAGACGGCAGTGGTCTACCGGCATGCCCTCCGCATCGCGATTCTTCCGGTCGTGTCGTATCTCGGCCCTCTGGCGGCACATTTACTCACCGGGTCCATCGTGGTGGAAACTGTGTTCCATATCCCGGGAGCCGGGGGATTTTTTGTGCATTCGATCCTGAACCGCGACGGATTTCTCCTCGGCGGCATGGTGATCGTCTATTGCTTGCTATTGGTATGCTTCAACCTGCTGGTGGATATGGCTTACGGGCTGTTGGACCGCCGGATCAAGACCCATGCTTGACCCGCGCGTGATCCAACGGGTGCGGTCAAATCCCGCGGCGGTGATCTCGGGTTGTTTTCTGGGGATCATGGCGTTGGCGTGTGTCGCCGGGCCATGGTTCCTGTCCCCTTCGCTCGGAGACCCCGGACTACTGCAATACGCGCCTCCGTCGTTGGCACATCCGTTTGGAACGGATCTGAACGGAAGGGATGTGCTGTATCGCGTGCTGACTGGCGGAAGGATTTCTCTGCTTGTTGGCATCTGCGGAGCGATCGTCTCGCTTTTTATTGGCACAACCTGGGGGCTAGTAGCTGGATATGCCGGCGGTAGGGTGGATGCCTTGATGATGCGGGTTGTGGATGTCCTGTATTCGGTGCCGCGGTTGATTTTTATTTTGATCGCGATCAATGCCTTTAATGCCGGCCTGCAAGGGTGGGCCGCCTCACTGGGGTGGGAGTGGCTGGTTGGTTCATCCCGCATTGCAATTCTTGTGGTGGCCCTAGGAGTCATTGAGTGGTTGACCATGGCGCGGATCGTCCGCGGGCAGGTGCTATCGATGAAGGAACGACAGTTTGTGACTGCCGCCCGTGCGTTGGGGCAATCGCATTCGCGTATCCTTTACCGCCACCTGCTCCCAAACCTTGCGGGGATTATTTTGATCTATCTCACACTCACGATTCCAGCGGTGATCATTGACGAGTCTTTCTTGAGTTTCTTGGGGTTGGGGATCCAGGCGCCGCAGGCTAGTTGGGGATCTTTATTGGCCGACGGGGCTGGAGCAATCAACCCGATCCGGAGTTTTTGGTGGTTGCTTGTGTTTCCTGCCGGGGCAATGGCATCGACCCTTCTCGCGCTGAACTTTCTTGGTGATGCCCTGCGCGACGGGATCGATACACGCGCCGGTTGAGCGTCAGGCAAAAAGTGAGCGAAGTGAGGCGGGAGTGATGCCCTCCAGTGACTCCACGGCTGCAGTGGCACGGTGGAGGTTGGCGAGAGGATTGGTGGTCGCCACCGCGACAACACGCATGTCTGCGGCAAGTGCCGCCTCGATGCCGGCATGGGCATCCTCAATCACGACGCAGTCGGCCGGGGCGATGCCCAACTTGCTGGCTGCAAGGAGAAACACGTCCGGAGCTGGTTTTCCATTCGTGACATCGTCTCCGCAGACAACCGCCTCAAAAAAGCGGTCAAGGCCGGTGGAAGAAAATATCACATCCAGATTTGAGCGCGGGGTGGAAGAGGCGACCGCTGCGGGAATATTCTCCTTTTGCAAGGCGGCGAGCAGTTCCTTGGCTCCTGGAAGAATAATCACGCCAGACTGCTGGACGAGGGCGCGGTAGATTTCCTCCTTGCGATCCGCGAGGGCGCTTACTTCAGCGGGATTGTCCGCCCAGTGGAGGATGCCGGGAATGATGATCTGATTCTTTTTTCCAAATCCCGCCTTGAAATGGCCATCGGGCAAGGGTTTGCCGATCTCAACGGCAAGAATTTCCCAAGAGCGTTCATGGTGAGCTGATGAGTCGATGACAACGCCATCCCAATCAAAAAGGACGCCTTTCATATACCGAGGATTTTTTTCAGAAGCGGCTCGTCGGGGTTCGGGCCGACAATCGCAAGCGTAATGCGTGAGGGATCGAGAACCTCACGTGCGACCTCCTGAATTTCAGCGGCGGTAACCGAGCGGATGCGCTCGTTGACGGTTTCAGGCGGAACGATCTCCCCTTGGGAGAGAATACTGCCCCCGAGGCGGGAGTTCTGGCTTGCGGCGCGCTCCAGAGCCATGAGGGAGGATCCGATGGTGTAGTCCTTTGCTCGGCGGAGTTCAGCTGCGCCAACAGGTTTTTCCCGCAGGTTGTCGAATTGCGAAAAAATCAGGGTGAGAGATTTTTCGATATTCTTGCGGTCAAGTCCCGCAGAGATATCGAGGTAGCCACCATCGTTCAGACTCATCCAGTGCGAACTGACAGAGTAGCAGAGGCCGCGCTTTTCACGCATTTCTTGGAACAGGCGGGAGCTGGCGTTCGCTCCCAGGATCACATTGAGAAGATGGAAAGCGTAGCGGCGGGCATCGCAGTGGCCCGGGGAGGGGAGGGCAAGGGCGAGTTGGGTTTGTTGGATGTCGCGGCCTTCCACGGCAAGACGCGGGGCAGTAGGGGCGGCGGGACACGCCTTGACTGCACGGGGTTTCCGGGTAGGCAGGGAATCCAGTTGAGCGGCGACTCTGTCTACGACCTCTTCGTGACGGATCTTGCCCGCGGCTGTCACAATCGTGTTCCGAGCGTGATAATGTGTGGTTCTATAAGCGCGAAACGCCTCTGCATCCATTCCCGAGATCGTTTCCAGAGTTCCGGTAAGCGGTCTTCCAAGGGGATGGCCGGCCCAGAAGGTTTTCTGAAGGAGTTCTTGAATATGGGACGAGGGTTCGTCGCGATACATCTGGATCTCCTCAGCGATGACCCCTCGTTCGCGGTCGATATCGCGTTTTGCGAAGCGCGGGTTTGTATAGATGTCGCAGAGGACATCGCATACACGCGGGAAAAACTCAGCCGCCGAAGTCGCATAGTAGCATGTTCTCTCTTCAGAGGTGTAGGCATTCAAGTCACCGCCGATGCCCTCAATCTCATCCATGATGCGACGGGCTGAACGCTTTGCGGTTCCTTTGAAGAGCATGTGCTCAATGAAGTGCGAGATGCCATTGAGGGTGGGCGGCTCGTGGCGGCCACCGACTGAGGCCCAGATACCCATGGCCGCGGTTTCGGCGTGGGGCATTTCACAGGTGGCAATGCGGAGCCCGCCAGGCAGAGTGGTGAGGAGGGATTTTTTTTCCAACATGCTACTCCGCTGCCTCCGGGGATTTTAAAGTGTGTTGTTTCAAAAATGAAACGATCCTTTCACGGACGGAATCGCCTTGGTTGCCCAGGGTCGGCAGGTGGCCGCCGCCCGGCACAATGAGCAGTTCAGCTCCCGGAATGGAATCGGCTGTCGCTTGAGCCATGGCTTGTGGAACGAAGCGATCCATGGCGCCATGAACCACGAGGGTTGGGGTGCGGATATCAGCCAGTGGGATGAGTGCTAGGCTTTCGACTTGAAGGAGGTCGTTTGCGGTGCCTGTTTCTCGCAGGCTCAGCGGTGAGAGGGCGTTGGCGAATTGTTGGAAATCATCCAACTGGGCGGAGTCTTGAAGGACTGCACTGCCCCATGCCGACTCCTCGACCGGTGATCCCGGAGAAAGGAATGGTGCGGCGGCAGCAAGGGCGCGCGACGGCAGGCGGCGGGCCATCTCGACGAAGAGGCATGAGCGGAAGTCATTGCGAAGTGTCCGCAGGATCTGCAGAGGAAGTGGAGTGGTGTCAGGGGAATCCAATCGGGTTGTGATTGCTGACACTAGAACCAGAGCATGGATGCGCGGCGAGTATTTGCGCGTGAATTCAAGTGCCGCCGGTCCGCCGTGGCCGAATCCCAGAACGGCTACACGGTCAACCTCAAGTTCCTCGAGAAGCCATGATACGGCGTCAGCCTGTTCCGCAGGCGAGGGGCCTGAATTCAGTGGGGTGCGGAGGTAACCCGGACGGGAGGGGGAAACGATTTCAAATCCCGCATCCGTAAGGAACCCGCCAATAGCCACACCCTGGTCATACCCGCCGGGTGCGGAGTGGAACACGACGACCGGAACGCCCTCGCCGTGCAGGGAGTATTCCATTTTTCCAGAGGGAAGGTCTGCGATCTCTGCGCCGGTATGCAGATCAACAATCCGCCCCGCTTTCCAGGATTGGAACCACGCGGAAGCCAGACCCGAGACAAGCAAGATGGCCACGGCACACAGAAATGCCACTCTCAGGAAGGGGTGACGGCGAATCATTTGCGTCAGTTTCTGGCCAAACGGCGGTAGAGCCACAGCCCGGCGGCGATGAAGAGGACGTTTGGAACCCAGATGAGAAACTGCGGAAGTGCGGTCGCGTGGCCCCGGAAGGTATCCGCCATGAGAATAAAGAAGAAATAACTGAAGGCCACAACGAGGCTGATTGCGAACCCGACCGATGTTTCCTTGCGGTGGGTTGTTACGCCGAGGGGGATCGCGATCAATGCAAAGGCAATGCAGGAGAGCGACATGGAAAAGCGTTTATTGAACTCCACAAGGGTCTCTAGACGGTTCTTGCCCTCAGCGGCAGTGAGAAGGCTCCAGAGTTCGGATAGGGTATAGGAACTGAGGCGGCGCTTTTTCTGATGCTCTCCAAAAAACCTCTCCAATGAGAGAGGGAAGACCCCTTGTTGCATGACGATGCCCATTTGGATTTTTGAGATGTCATTTGGATCAGCCTTGTCCCGGCGTTCAAAACGGGCGTCGAAGAGACGAAGCAGGAGCCGTGAGTTCTCAATGTCCGGGGTCAGTTCGCCCTCCTCGGCATGGATCATTTTTGTGGCACGGGACTCCTCATCCATTTCAAAAACGATGATATCCTTCAGCCGGTCGCCGTTTTTTGATCCCACGTAGACGCGGCGTTCCGGGAAGGCGTCGACGATTTCATCCGCCCGGAAGAGAGCGGTCGGATTGCTGGTGGCGATATCGATGATCGCCCGAGTCATGGCCTGCTCGGCTCGGGGGGCGATATCGGCATTAATCCAGAAACAAACGAGGGTGAGCACGACGGAGATGGCAAGCACCGGGGCGCTAGTGCGGGGAATGCTAATGCCGTTTGCCTTCAGGGCGATGAGTTCGCTGTCGGCCGACATGCGGCCGAAGACAAGGAGAATAGAGGTCAGGAACCCCCATGGGATCGTGAAAGTCAGCGAAAACGGAAGAACCAGGGCCAAAAACCAGAGAACCGATAAGATGGGAACCTCCGGGTTGTTGACGAGAACATTCAGGAGCTCCTTGAAGATATTCCCGAGAACCAGGACGAGGCTCAAAATCAATACGCCAAGAATAGCCGTGAGCAGAACGCTTGAGGACACATGGCGATCGATTATCTTCATCGGCGGTCTGGCGCGGCGGCCCTCCTATTCCTCGAAGACGCCCATTTTCCGGAATTTCGCGTAGCGTTGTTCGAGCAATTTATCGATCGAGGTTTTTTTGAGGGCGCGGAGTTCCTTTGAGACAACCTGTTTGAAGTTGTCTGCTGCTTGTTCCGGATCGCAATGCGCTCCCCCGTTGGGTTCCGGGATGACGCCATCCACCAATCCCATCGCGACCAGGTCGGGCGCACAGAGTTTCAACGCCGCTGCCGCCTCGGGAGCGTGTTTGCGGTGTTTCCAGAGAATGGCAGCGCAACCCTCGGGGCTGATGACCGAGTAATAGGCATTTTCAAGCATAAGGACACGGTCGGCGACGCCGATGCCCAGTGCTCCGCCTGATCCGCCCTCACCAATGACAATTGAGATGATAGGGGTACGGAGAAGCATCATGTCGCGAATATTTACTGCTATGGCCTCTGCAATGTGGCGTTCCTCCGCGCCGATGCCCGGATACGCCCCCGGGGTGTCGATCAGAGCGACAAAAGGAAACCCGAATTTCTCGGCGAGGCGCATAAGGCGAAGGGCTTTGCGGTAGCCTTCCGGGTGGGGACTGCCAAAGTTGCGGTGAAGATTCTCCTTAGTATCGCGGCCTTTTTGCTGACCGATCACCACGCAGCGGATTCCATCAATGGTTGCTAGGCCGCCGGGCATTGAAGGATCGTCACCGAAGAGGCGGTCGCCCTTGAGTTCGACAAAGTCCGTGCAGGCCATGCGGACATAGTCGAGGAAGAAGGGGCGTTCGATATGGCGCGAAATCTGAACGCGCTGCCAAGGGGTGAGCGTGGTGTAGATATTATCGCGCGTGTTCTCGATTTTCACTTGCATGCTGGCAATCTCGGAAGAGAGGTCGATCCGGCGATCCTCCGATTGTTTTTTGAGTTCAGCGAGCTTCTGCTCGAGTTCCGCAACGGGCTTTTCGAAATCCAGAGTCTGTTTGTTCATTGAGCGGGTTATTTAATGAGCACAGGGGTGCCTGATTTCACAAGCACATAGAGTTCGGCGAAATCCTGGGGTGATAAAATAATCCCAGGAGGTATGGCTGGAGTGGATCCGTCTTCCGCCAAGGCCGGCGGGGTGCGGAAAACCACCGAGCCCGGATTGATAAGGATGGTGCGTTCAGTGGATGGGTAATCCTTGTGGCCAAAGGCCACACGCAAGTCGCCCTTGAGCGCAATGCGGTCGGTGACCTTCGCATCGATCTCGCCGGTGGATACGGCAGCGGGGAGCTCGATCGCGACCGGGGTGTAGTCCTTGAAGAACGTGCCTTGGTTCATGAGAGTGACAAGGGATTTGGAGCGGTTGATGATCAGCACGGTATCGGGAGAGGGAACGATGAGTGTCTGTCCTATCTGGAGATTGATATTAGGAAGTTCATTGGCCCAGAAGATCAGTTCTGCATTGCTCTTGAGTTGTGAGGCAATGCGGGCAAGCGAGTCGCCTTTTTTTACGGTGTGGACAGTCGTGCCTGGCGAGGTTTCTGGATTCCGGAACAGGGCAAGATTGACCCGGCCAAGGGCCTGCCGCGCTTCTGGAACGGTCGGGGCCTCCGGGTGTAGCGAGAGGAAGACAGCGAGAGCGTCGCGGGATTCCACGGTTGGGGCCGCCACTTTGTCTTTAATGGCCTCCCATGCAGCGATGCCGGGATCCGGAGTGGGTTCCGGGGTGGGCGTGGGTGTGGCCAGAGCTTCCTCGATTTCGAGTTTCTGCTCTTTGTAATAGAGTTGGTTGATGAAATAGGCGCTGCCGCCGAGGATTGCCGCAACGAGAACGAGGATGGTCAGGGATTTGAAAAACATTCGGATTGGTGGTGAAGGTTATGTTGAGAGTTTGGAAAATGGAACCCTGGAATCACGCCAGCCCGCGGCGTTTCCATTCCGCGACATTGTCGCCAGCCGAGCGCTGAATCATTTCCATGGAGAACTTGAGGAGGCAAACCTCCCAGACATCGTCCACACCGGCGATCAGGGCGCCGAAGGGATCGTCTCCCCTGGAGATTTCCTCACTGAGGCGTTCCACAGCCACATCCATCGGCTCCCTGACAATTTTTTCTGCGAAGTCGGTTTTTCGGAACTGAAACCCATAGCGGAGCACGCGTGCGGCATCGGGATTAGCCTCCATCCAATCGGCAAAATCACGCGCTTCCTCGCCGAAGCCCTCCAGGAGAACCTTCCGAAAATGCGCAGGAGACAAAATTCTCGGGCGCTCCGCTTCGATTGTGCCCGAGCGAATGCGGACGGTCTCGACTTCGTCCATGGGTTCGGTCACGAGCGAAAAGTGGAAGCGCGTGGTTCCAAATGTCTCGATGGCACTACGAGGAGAAACCACAATGCGGGTGTTCTCCATGGCGTAGTGGAAGTCATGTTCTTTAAACATATCGAGGAGCATAACGCAGAGCGTGGGCGGTTTTCAATGGCGGGATGCCCCGTTGCGCTTGATTCGCCGGGAACTGGAAGATTAAATGCCCGCCCATGAATTCCCAAAAGACTTTCCGCGTGGCCGTACTGGCAGGCGACGGCATTGGTCCCGAAGTGATGAGCGAAGGCTTGCGCGTCCTTGAGGTCGCCGCTTCAAAACACGCAATCCCTCTAGAGTTGGACCATCAACTCGTCGGCGGGGCCGCCATTGATGCTGTTGGGCGAGCTTTGCCTGCCGAGACACTTTCCGCCTGTGAAAAGGCTGATGCTATTTTGTTCGGTTCAGTGGGAGGACCGAAATGGGAGTCCCTTCCGGCAACTGAACAGCCCGAGCGCGCCGCCTTGCTGCCTCTGAGGAAGCATTTCGGACTCTTTGCAAACCTCCGGCCTGCGATCTGCCTTCCCGAGTTGACTCATGCCTCGCCGATCCACCCCCGTCTTGTTGAAGGGGGATTTGATGTCCTGTGTGTGCGTGAACTCACGGGCGGCTTGTATTTCGGGGAGCCCAAATCCATTTCCATCCAAGACGGCGAGGAATGCGCGGTGGATACGATGGTTTATAAGGCCTCCGAAATCCAGCGCATCGCCAGGGTCGCCTTCGAGGCCGCAAAAGGACGTCGGGGGGTCTTGACGTCGATCGACAAGGCCAACGTCTTGCAGAACGGGGTCTTGTGGCGTCGTATTGTTACCGAGCTTGCCAAGGATTACCCAGAGGTGACCTTGAATCATTTGTATGTGGACAACGCAGCAATGCAGTTGATCCGAAATCCAAAATCATTCGATGTTGTTCTGGCCGAAAATCTTTTCGGAGATATTCTAAGCGACGAAATGGCCATGATTGCCGGTTCGCTTGGCATGCTTCCCAGCGCCAGTCTGGGAGCACAGACCGGCGAGGGGACAACGCGATTCGGCATGTATGAACCAAGTGGAGGGACGGCTCCTGATATTGCTGGCAAGGGAATCGCAAATCCAATAGCACAAATTCTTTCCGTTGCCATGATGCTTCGTTTTTCGGCGGGCTGTGAAGCCGCAGCCTTGGAAATCGAGACAGCCGTCCGCTCGGTGATCGCCGCAGGCCTGCGCACTGGGGATATCCATACCGGTGATAACAAGTTGGTCGGAACAGCGGAAATGGGCGGGGCGATTGTCCAAGCGTTGGCGTGAGATTCTTTCATCCAGGGCCAACAAAATCTTGACGGCGGGGCGACTCAAAATCACCTTGCTGGATTCGAACGACACCCGAGGTGCATCTCCGGCCACCCGCCGCCATAGGCCTCCCCCGGGCCCAAGTTCATACGATTCAACAAAAATTTAAAACACTTCGATGTTCGACAATCTACTGGGACTTTTTTCAAGCGACATAGGCATAGACCTAGGCACCGCAAACACACTGGTTTACGTAAAGGATCAGGGTATTGTGCTTCGCGAACCCTCTGTGGTGGCTGTTCAACAGGGTACCAATCGAGTTTTGGCGGTTGGGAACGAGGCCAAGCGCATGCTCGGTCGCACGCCCGGAAACATCGTGGCGATCCGTCCATTGAAAGACGGCGTGATCGCAGACTTTGAGATCACCGAGGCGATGTTGCGCCACTTTATCAGTAAGGTTCACAACCGTCGCCGCATGGTTCGTCCGCGCGTGGTTGTCGCTGTGCCCAGCGGGATCACTGAGGTCGAAAAACGGGCGGTTAAGGATTCGGCCACCCATGCCGGGGCGCGCGAGGTTTATTTGATCGAAGAACCAATGGCTGCTGCGATCGGTGTCGGGTTGCCTGTGCAGGACGCCGCCGGAAACATGATTGTGGATATTGGCGGCGGCACCACCGAGGTGGCACTTATTTCGCTCTCTGGCATTGTTTTCAGCCGTAGTGTGCGCGTGGCAGGTGATGAGCTGGACGAGGCGATCACCAACTACATGAAGCGGGCCTACAATCTGATGATCGGTGAGCGCACGGCGGAGGAGATAAAAATCAAAATAGGCTCGGCTTACAAACTCGAAAAGGAAGTCGGCATCGATGTGAAGGGGCGGGATCTCGTGGCCGGGCTTCCGAAAACGATTGCGATTTCGTCCCAAGAAATCCGCGAGGCGCTCATGGAGCCGCTTTCAACGATTGTAGATTCAGTTCGCATCACGCTGGAGCGATGCCCGCCGGAATTGTCGGCCGACCTTGTGGACCGCGGCTTGGTCCTTGCAGGCGGTGGCGCGTTGCTTCGCGGTTTGGATCGACTGATCTCCGAGGCGACGGGCCTGCCGGTGCATGTGGCTGAGGATCCACTGAGTGCGGTGGCCGAAGGCACCGGGCGAGCATTGTCCGAACTCCGTTTCCTGAAAGCCGTCTCTGCCGAGCGGCCCCACGGACGGTAGCCCTCCCGCTACCGGAGCGGTTTTCCTGATCCGGTTGCCTGATGAACAGACTCAATATCGCTCTCGTTGTCGGCCTGGTCGCCGTAGGGATCTATTTGTCCACCCTCTCCAGTGAGTCGGTAGGTTCGATGAAGGCGTCGTTCATGTCGCTTCTCTCCCCGTTTTTGCGAACTGGAACAGCGATGCAGCAGAATATCGGGTCATTTGGTCAACGACTGAAAACGCTCGATGAATTGGATGTCGAAAACACCCGGTTGAAGATCGAAAATAGAGTGTTGCGTACCGAAAACTCCTTAATGCGTGAGACGCAGGCGGAGAACCAGCGCCTTCGCTTGGCGCTCGATTTCCGGGCCCGATCATCGCACAAGCTCGTCGCGGCCCGAATTATTTCCCGCGACTCCTCAACTTGGTGGAGCACGATCCGAATCAACCGGGGCTTTGAGGATGGAGTCGAAGCGGATCAACCGGTTGTCACCGATGGTGGGCTCGTTGGCAAAACCACCACCGTTTCGAAAAACGAGGCTATTGTCGTTCTTGTCACCGATGAATCTTGTCGGATCGGGGCCAAAATTGAAGGCACTCGTGAACAAGGGATCGTGACCGGATTACGAATTCAGGAAAATACTTCGGAGGGAATGCTCCAAATGAACTTTCTTTCAAAAAACGCGGAGATCACATCCGGTATGGATGTGCTCACTGCCGGTGTCGCCCATGGGTCATTTCCGCCCGGCATCTTGATCGGCAAGGTGCGTGAATTCCACCGCAGGGCATTGGACGGGCAGGCGTTTGTCGAGCCTGCCATGGATCTTTCCATAATCGAGGATGTGTTTGTCCTTGTCGGGAAAAAATGAAGACGCTGATTGATCTGATTGCGCTTTTCGCGGGTGTGTTCCTGGCTTTTGTGGTCCAGCATGCGCTGCCTCCAATGGATGACCTTCAAGGAGCAAGGGTGGTGCTGGTTCCGCTGGTGTTTTGCTATGCGGCAATTGTTCTGCCATTTCCCGCGATGCTTGCCGCCGCTTTTTACACTGGGTTCTTCAGCGACTTGTTTTATCTGCACATCGTAGGCGGCGCGGTTGAAATCCCGATGGGGATTTCTATCATCTATTATGTGATTCTTGGATGCCTTGCCAGTCGCTTTCGGAGCGGCCCTGAAACTGCAAAAATGTGGATGTTCTCCGTGCTGAGCGGTGCGGGAACCTGTGCTTTTCTTCTGTTGCAGTTTTTGATGATAACATGGCACCGCGGTGGGTGGGAGTGGGCTGGAGCTGCTGCCTGGAGGATTCTTGCTCCCGGGCTGATGGCTGCATTGATCGCTCCGCTCTTTCATCTTGTCGTCTCACATATCGACAATCTCATTCCCGACTTTTCGCGTATGAGGAGGGCATCGCGGAGATGAAGCGTGCCCGTCCGAGATCCCGCATCATGCTTGTCGGGGTGTTGATCCTTTTCGGCATGGGGGCCGTGACCACGCGGTTGTGGAACGTTCAGATTGTAGACGGCAAAAAATACTCCTCCCGGATCCACTCGAGTTCACAAGTGAGCGTCCGGATTCCAGCGGTACGTGGCGAGATTCTCGACCGCAACGATGTGAAGCTTGTTGAGAATCGGGCCAGCTTTGAGGTTGATTTCTACTTGCCTGACATGGCGCGCGCATATCGCGAGATGAACGGAAGTGTTCCCATGACCAGCTACCGTGGACGCGTGCACGGCATGGCCCGAGATCTCCGTGAGGCGGATGTGGCAAAGATTGTATCCGAGATGGTTATTCCACGTCTGGAGGAAATCGGTGTGGCAAGGAATTATAATGCGAAGTCGCTGCAGATGCACTACCGCACGAACCGCGAGGTGCCCTACAACTACAGGCAGGACCTTACCTTTGACGAAATGGCCCTATTTTCGGAGAAAAATCTTGGACTTCCCGGGGTCAATATCGGGGTCAAACCGGTGCGTTGGTATGTCTATGGATCGCTTGCCGCGCACCTGCTCGGCTATGTCGGGTCACCTCGAGAACTCGACAAGTTGCCAGACCTTCGGGATTTTAATTTCTACGAGCCCGATGTGGAGGGAAAGGCGCAGATCGAGTTGCACATGAATGAATATCTGAAGGGAAAGCCCGGAGCCCGGATTCTTCAGCGCAATGCCAAGGGGGTGATCGAGGGTGAGGTCGGCCGCCGCGAACCAACCCAAGGGGATAATGTCCATCTTACGATCGACGCCAATATCCAACATATCGTTGAGCAGGCATTGAGAGTCGTCGGGCGCGGAGCGGCAGTTGTGCTGGACCCCAGGAACGGGGATATCCTCGCCATGGCCTCGGTGCCGTCATTTGATCCAAATGTATTTATTCCATCGATCTCGGCGACGGATTGGAGGGAGATCAACCAGGATGAGACAAATCCGCTCGTGAACCGAGCAATTAGCGCCTACGCGCCGGGCTCGACCTATAAAATCCCGATCTCGCTCGCGGGAATGCGCGCCGGCCTCGGGGGGAAGTGCTTCAGTTGTTACGGGGGAGTCCAATACGGCAATAAATACATGAGGTGCTGGATTGCGGAAAAGAAACGAACCCATGGCAAGTTGGAGTTGGCCGACGCAATTAAGGTGTCCTGCAATGCATTTTTCTATCAATACGGCAACGCGGCGGGGATCGATCAGATTGTGGCTACCGGCAACATGCTAGGGCTAGGCCAGAAAACCGGTCTTCCGCTGTCCGGAGAGTCTTCAGGCGTCCTCCCCGGTCCAGAGTGGCTTTCAATGGTCAATTCACGGGCCCGGTGGTCCAACGGGCTCACGGCCAATACTGCGATCGGGCAGGGAGATGTGCTGGCGACCCCATTGCAAATGGCTATTGTCACCGCAGCAGTGGCCAATGGGGGCATGGTGTATTACCCACGATTAATCGACCGCGTGGAGGATCAAGCCGGCCGGATTGTGCTGCAGGATCCGCCTCGCTTGCGCGCCGATTTGATCAAGGATGCCGGGATTTCCACGGAGCAACTTGATGAGATTCGCAAGGGCATGTGGGAGGTGGTCAACGAAGGCGGGGGTACTGCTGGTCGCGCAAAAAATGACGACCTTCCCACCGCCGGAAAAACCGGCACGGCGCAGTTCTGGCGCTCTGGATTAAAGGACAATCATGCATGGTTTATTTCGTTCGCGCCTTTTGAACACCCTGAATATGTCGTTGTGATCCTTGTGCAGGGGGCTAAGTCGGGGGGCGGTGTCGCCGCACCGATCGCAGCAAAAATTTTGAAGGAAATCCACGGCTATAAAACCGGCGGGAAGGTTGAAATTGCTGCGTTAGAACCCGCAAAAGGAAACTTTCTTTTTACAGAAAGCGTTGATTTTAAAAGAGAAGATCCGGCAACGAACAAGCTTTACGATGATGGGGAAACAGCCGAGAATCCATCAGCTGCGGCACAGGAAAACGCACCAACCGCGACACCGAATGTGCGGGAGGACGCCGATGCCGCCGGTCGCGTGAACAACAAGCCCACCCCAAGTGGTGTAGAGCAGCGAAAAAAACCCGAAAAACCCCAAAATCCAATACAGAATTTGTTCCAATTTCTTGGAGGCAAGAAAAAGGACCCCCCGACGGAACCTATCACCCGGCCAGCCCGGTAAGACATTTCAACAACCACGGTTGAACCGTGAAAACCCAAAACCCATTCCATGTTAGAAACAGTGAAAAAAATTTTAGGATTCGGAAAGAAATCCACCGGCATCAAGCTGGTGATCAGCTGTGAGAAGCTCGAGAAGCGTGTTGCGCTTCTTGAGAACAACCGGCTTGAGGAATACAATATCGAGCGCGATACCGACCGAAATATCGTTGGCAGTATCTTTAAGGGCAAAGTTCGCAATATCGAGCCTGGAATCAAGGCGATGTTCGTGGATATCGGCTTCGACAAAAACGCATTTTTACAATTCTGGGACGCCATCCCCGCTGCGCTCGATAGTGGGATTGAAACGGTGAGCCGGAGCAACGGCAATGCGCGCAAAAAGGCGCCACGCATTACCCACAAGGATGTCCCGAAAATCTACCCGGTTGGTTCGGATATCCTTGTTCAGGTTAAAAAAGGTCCGATCAGCAACAAGGGGCCGCGTATCACCACAGACATCAGTCTCCCTGGCCGCTACCTCGTCCTCATGCCTTTCAATGACCAGTTCGGCATCTCCCGGAAGATCGAGGATCCCAAGGAGCGCGATCGTCTCCGCAAAATCCTCCGCGATCTCGACGTGCCAGAGGGAATGGGTGTCATCATGCGCACTGTTGGTGCTGGTCAGAGGGCCAGGTATTTTGTCCGGGATTTGAGTATTCTCCTCGAACAATGGGCCCAAGTGCAAAAAGGTCTTGAGGAGCAACCCTCACCAGCATGCCTTTTCCAAGAACCGGATCTCATTGAGCGTTCGGTGCGGGATTTTCTCACTGACGAGGTTGACGCCGTCATCATCGACGATGCGAAGGCGGCAGAAAGCATGCAGGAAATGGTCGCCCAGATCTCGAAGCGGGCAAAAAAATCCATTCAGCACTACAGTGGCGCCCAGCCGATCTTCGAGTGCTTCGGGGTGAAGGCCCAGATCGATGCGGCATTCCACCGACAGGTCTGGCTTCCCTGTGGAGGCTACATCGTGATTGATGAGACCGAGGCGATGATCGCCGTCGATGTGAACACCGGCCGCAACAAGGGAGCCAAAGACATGGAAAAAACCATCCTTCAGACCAATCTTGAAGCTGCCGAGGAGATTGCCCGCCAACTCCGGTTGCGCAATATCGGTGGTCTTATCGTGGTCGATTTCATCGACATGAAAAATCGTAAGGACCAACAGGCTGTCTATCAGCGTGTTCGTGACCGCCTCAAGCGTGACAAGGCGCGCACCCATGTCCTTCCGATCTCCCAGCTTGGCCTCATGGAGATGACCCGCCAACGCGCTAATGAGAGCCTTGCCAGTTCGATTTTTATCCCGTGTCCGCACTGCTCGGGCAAGGGCGTGATCAAAAGCCCGATGACCATGAGCGTCGAACTGCAGCGCGACCTTCACTCCGTGATGAGAAAATACCAGGAGTCCGTGCACGATGTTCGCGTGACAGTTCATCCAGACTTGCTGCAGCGCCTCCGCGTCGAGGACGAGGAACATCTTGTGGATATCGAGCGGCGCTATGCCGGGAGGCTTGCCTTCCGTGCCGATCCTTCCTTCCACCAGGAAAAGTATGTCATCGCCAACGCGCAGACCGGGGACGAGTTGAAGGCATAGGAAAACGGATTTTTTTATTTCAACTTAGAGGCATACCAAGCCTACTGCATTTGTTACCCGCCATGTCAAAGACAGCTAAAACCATATGCCTTGAAGAAACCCGCGCATTAATGAGCGCGGAGTTCCGAGAAGCGGTCGAACCAACGGCTTGCACTGTCGCCGAAAAGATCGAGGAATTTGTGCTCAAGCTTGGATACTCGAATGCTCAGGCATTGAGTGTGATCGTACAGCTCCTCACGCGTGGGAAGGTGCGTGTTGACTTCCGGGACTACAGTCAACGTCTCCAGGTGGTGTCACAAACAGACCTGATGCCTCGCGCAGAGGCTGTCGCTATTTTTGACAACTACCTTGCTGAACTCGAAAACCGCGATGATTCCGCTTCCATGGAATTCACGCAGAAAATCATGATCCAAGCTCCTCGGCGCCCAGCTGGCTGAGAGATTGGATGCCGAGAAGGGGTTCTTGGCCTGGAGTTCTGGAAACGAGATCGGAATCCTCTTTCAAGCGTGAGGCTAGAGCCTTCGCACACCGTGTCCATTCGGCACAGAAACTGAATGCCTGTCGTGGATGCCCATCGCGGTGGGTGATATCGATGCGGTCGCCTAGAAATCCCTCGTTAATTTGGATTCTGGCATCCCGGATATCCATGGCCACAGCCAACCCGCCTCTCCATGTGCGCCCTAAAAAGCGGACCTCTGAAGGTTCAGCTCCAAGGCTGAGCAGCCAGCCATGGATATTTCCCTTCACAAGATCCCCTTTGTGACTGACGCATGGGACAGCCCATTCGATCGGTGACTTGGCCGGGTGCATGCGGCGGAGTTGAGCCTCCCACTTCAGGGGAATGCTCTTCATGGGCTCAGAGGCTTTTTTGTGCTCTGGAGGAGCATTAAGTTTTTTCCAGGCGAACCAAAGAGTCGTCCGGATACACCGGATCAATCGCGGTAGAAAAAACAAAATGACGCCGATAAATGCCATGCTCACCGCCAGGGCGACAATCGGGCTCCAGACGAGGAGGGCTAGACCTCCAAGAACAAGCGTGTCCTCCGCCACACTCAGTCCGATATTGCTAAATGGTTCTGGAGAGGCGTTGACCGCGAGTCGGGTGCCGGACTTGGCGATATGAGAGGAGAGGGCCATGCCCCCCGCAAGCAGGGCGCCAACGACCTCAAATGCCGGGTGAGCCTCGCCCATTGCCGCCACAGCAATAGCGGCAGCGCCAACAGGGCGGATAAACGTGTGCGCGGCATCCCATGCCGTGTCGATCCAAGGCACTTTGTCGGCTAGAAATTCCACAAGGTATAGAACCCCTGCGACAGCGATCACGATTGGATGGCCCAAGACTTCGAGCCCGTGCAGTGGTGGCGGGAGAGCCACCCAATCCATTTGCAGCGCCAATCCCGTTACAAATACGGTCAGGTAGAGATTCAGGCCCGCGAGGGTGCCAAGGCTCAGGGCCACAGCAAGGGTCTTCAAGATTTCCATGGGGACAACTATCCGCGCGTCTTATGGATTGTCACGTCCCGAGCGAGGTGGGTCTTGATCGCTACTGTGCACGCCGGTAGGGTAAATATCTAATCAATGAAACCGGTCACGATATACGACACCACGCTGCGCGACGGCACTCAGGGCACAGGCATTTCCTTTTCAGTTCTGGACAAGATCCGCGTGGCCCAAAAACTCGATGAATTTGGGGTCGATTACATTGAGGGCGGGTGGCCGGGATCGAATCCCCGTGATGCGGCATTTTTCGCCGAGGCGTCGAAGCTCAAGTGGAAACACGCCCGGCTCGCTGCCTTTGGGAGCACGCGCCGGGGAGGGGTCGATGTTGCCGTAGATTCGCAAGTCCGCATGCTTTTGGATGCCGGAACGCCTGTAGTTACGATTGTTGGCAAGACATGGCTTTTGCATGTCACCGAGGTGCTGAATGTCACCGCTGAGGAAAATTTAGCCATGATCGGGGACACGATCGCCCATTTAAAATCCCACGGGCGCGAGGTGTTCTACGATGCCGAACATTTCTTCGATAGTTTCAAGGATGACCCGGAATACTCCCTGAAGACCCTCCGTGCGGCCCGCGATGCCGGAGCGGATGTGCTTGTGCTCTGCGACACCAACGGCGGCACGCTTCCCGAGGATATTCATCGCGCCACCGAGGAGGTCATCACCCAACTCGAGTGCAAGGTGGGAATCCATACCCATAACGATTGCGGGCTCGGTGTCGCAAATGCACTTGCGGCAGTCCACGCCGGAGCCTCTCAAGTCCAGGGCACCATCAATGGCTATGGCGAGCGGGTGGGGAATTGCAATCTTACGACGACTATTCCCGCCCTTCAGGTAAAAATGGGGGTCAATTGCATTCCGGATCTCCGGATGCTCCGCGAAGTATCCCGGTTTGTGGACGAGTTGGCAAATGTGCCACAAGATATCCGCGCTCCATTTGTTGGGCAGGCAGCCTTCACCCACAAGGGAGGCCTCCATGTGCATGCTGTGCAAAAACTCGCCCGCACGTATGAGCACATGGATCCCACTCTCGTGGGAAACTCGCAGACGATTCTCGTTTCCGACATGTCTGGCCAAAGCAACATCCTCGCCAAGGCGGCAGAGTTGGGGCATGCATTCCAAAAAGGGGATCCGGAGGTGGCGGCCATCCTCAAAAAGGTGAAGGAATCCGAGGTGCAAGGTTACGAATTCGAGGCCGCCGACGCCTCGCTCGACCTTTTAATCCGTCGCACACTTGGTGCTCATACCCCCTTGTTCGAGCTTCGAGAGTTTCATTGTTCCTTCCGGCAATCCTCGCAGCACAACTTCACCACCTGCGAAGCCACCGTAAAACTCGAGGTCGGTGGGGTTGCCGAGTACACCGTGGATGAAGGGGATGGCCCTGTGAATGCCTTGGATGCCGCGCTTCGCAAAGCCCTGCGTCCGTTTTACCCTTGGATAGATGCCGTGAGGCTGGAGGACTACAAGGTCCGGATCATTGATGGGTCACGCGGTACCGCTGCCCGCACGCGTGTTCTGATCGTATCCAGCGATGGGGCCGCCAAGTGGGGTACCGTTGGTGTCTCGGACAACATCATTGAGGCAAGCTGGTTGGCTCTTGTGGATAGTTACGAGTTTCATGCCCTCCGCGCAGGGAACCTCAGCGCTTAATTGCTCGAGTGCGGCCGCTTGGAAGTGAAAAGAGCGTCTCACTCTTCCGCTTGTTTATATTGTGTCGCTGCCCGTGATTCGTAGCCAGAGAACGGGGGTACAGCAAACGCTCCTAAAAAGGGTCAGGATTTAAGGTTGACGCAGAAAAGGTGGGGCGTAATCTCCGCGATCCATTTAAGAATTTATGAAACGCACATACCAGCCTTCCAAGCGGACGCGCAAGCAGCAGTTCGGTTTCCGTGCCCGCATGAAGACAAAGGCCGGCCGGGCCATTTTAAGCCGCCGGCGTCGCCAGGGGCGCAAGCGCCTGCTACCGAAAGGTGTCGAGATCCACTTCGCCAGACACACCGAGGCCTGAGCAGATCCGGCACCGTTTTCCAAAATCCGTTCGTCTCCACAGGAGCAGTGAGTTTGGCCGTGTGCGTGAGCACGGGAGGTCAGTTCAAGCTCGATTGATGCGGGTTGGGTGTTTTAAATTGGCCGAAGCCAAGCCGACACGGGTCGGGATCATCACATCGCGTCGCGTTGGCGGTGCGGTGGTGCGCAACACGGTGCGCCGGCGTTTGAGAGAGATTGTTAGGCATTCATTGCCCGAAATCCCAGCCGGTTGGCATCTTGTGATCGTCGCGAAATCCACGGCCTCTGCTGCTACATTCGACGAATTGCGTGCGGAATGGTTGCTTCTTTGCCGACGTCTTTCTATTTTTCCGCCTTCCGTATGACCCGAGCGCTTATTTTTTTAATCCGTGCCTACCAGTGGGCCGTGTCGCCTCTCTTGTTGGCGCTATGCGGCTCAGGGTCTGGTTGTCGATATGAGCCAAGTTGCTCGCAGTATGTCATTGAAGCATTGCAGGCACACGGGATTTGGCAGGGGCTGAGGCTGGGAATCAGTCGTATTCTGAGGTGCCAACCTTGGGGAGGATGTGGACACGACCCTGTTCCGCCCCCGTTTAGACCTTTTTCAAACTAATGGACCGAAAATCTTGGATCGCCATCATTCTTTCCGTTGCCGGGCTCTTTGGCTGGCAGTGGTATATCAGTAAATACTACCCTCAGCCCGAGCTGCCTCCGCCAGGGGTGGTCGCGACACCTCCGCCTCCGACAGTGCCTGTACAGTCAGTCGCCGAGAATATTCCAGAAGCTCCGCCTACCATGGCTCCGCGCGCCCAGTCCCTGGAACGCGATGGAGTTGAATTTGTGTTCAATAATGACACAGGCGGGATTGAGCAAGTTGTGCTCCGCATGCACATGGGCGAAAACAGCGAGCACCTTGCCTTGAATCGTAGTCGCATGATGCCGGTTGGCGCTCTGGGATTCGAGCCCGGTGAGGTTCTGGGCGGCTTCACAATGCATGCCGACAAGGCAGCTGCGCGGGTGGTATTTCAAAAAATGCAGGCCGACGGGTTGGAAATCTCGAAGCGCTTCACGTTAACTGACGCCACAGGCGGCAAGAACCAATACTTGGTGGATCTCGAAATCAATTTCCGCAACACAGGCGGCGAGACATTGACGGTTCCGGATTTCTTTGTCGGCACTGGCGGTGCGGCGCCGATCCACGCACTCGACCTGCCCATGTATACTCGCTTCGACTGGGGCCACGAGTCCTCAATGTCAAAAATCGATGTGAACTGGTTCAGTGCAAGTTCGATTCCTTTGATCGGTATCGAACTTCATGGCGTGCGTGATTTGTATCAGGAGAGCGAGCCGGATATTCGCTGGGTTGCTGTGACCAGCCAATATTTTTGCACGATCCTCACCCCTGCCGCCGGTTCACCCACAAAATCGGTTTGGGCGAAGAGCTTCCAAGCTCCAAAACTCGACGGGAAAGAAATTCTTGGAATTCAAGGGGGATTGATCCAAGGCGGGCCGGTCTTGTCCCCGGGAATGAGCGAAACCCGCACATTCCGGATCTATGCGGGCCCCAAGGAACTCCCCAATCTGCGCGAGCTGGGACCGACGCAGGACAAAGTCATGGATTTCGGAATCTTTGGATTTGTCAGTGAATTTCTCCTCTGGGCCATGAATGGCATCCATGACTTTATTGGCAACTACGCCGCATCCATCATTCTCCTTACTATCCTGATCAAGTCGTTCCTCTGGCCGATCCAAAACAAGGCGACCAACGGGATGCGGAAAATGGCGCTCCTCTCCCCGAAGATGACCGAGATGCGGGAGAAATTCAAAGACGACCCGCAGAAGATGAACCAGGAGGTCATGAAGCTCTACAAGGAGTATGGAGTGAATCCCTTCGGTGGGTGCCTTCCCATGTTGATCCAGATCCCGATTTTCTTCGGCTTCTACTCGATGCTAGGAACGGCGATTGAGCTTCGCAATAGCTCGTTCCTATGGGTGCAGGACCTCTCCCAGCCGGACACAATCGCCCATGTGTTGGGATTCCCTATCAATATTCTGCCAATTGTCATGGCGGGAACGATGGTATGGCAAATGATCATCACGCCGAAGACCGGCGACGCGATGCAGCAGCGAATTTTCTACTTCATGCCAGTGATCTTTCTGGCCTTCTGCTACAACTACGCCAGTGGGTTGGCTCTGTATTGGACAACGCAAAATATCTTCTCGATTGTTCAGTTGTACCTGACCCGCAACAAACCCCTGCCCATCCTTGAAAAGAAAAGTGTGGTTGCAAAACGCCAGGCCGTTTTGGCAAAGAAAAAAGGAAAAAAGCGCCCATAGTCTATGAACCAGAAGCCCGCTGAAATCCTCGACACCATTCTCGGATACCTTGGCTTTGTCGCCACGGTTCAGGAAGAGTCGCAGGATGGAACGATGGTGCTTCAGGTGCTGACCAGTGAGCCAGAGCGCTTGATTGGACGACGCGAGCAGGTCATGGAAGATCTCCAATTGATTGTGAACCGTATCCTTGCGGTTCAAACACCACCGGCTCCCAGAGTCATCGTGGATATCGCGCATCACCGAGCAATGCGTGATCATGCTCTTGTCGCCCAAGTAAGGCAACTCGGCGAGGTGGTTCGCTCAACAGGCCGGCCGATGCATACCGCTCCACTCAATGCCTATGATCGCCGCATTGTGCACAACGTGTTCAAGGACGACCCTGAAATTTCGACCAGCAGCCCGAAAACGGAAGAAAAGATCAAGCGGGTGACACTTCGCAAGGCGGCTGCCGAAAAGCCTGCCGAATAAACCGGAAATATTCTGATCAGGGGCCTTTTCCCTAAGCAAAAATCGGTTCGCCCGCACGGCGTCCGATGAGTCGTCGGACACGAAAGACGTGGGCAGGTCGCTCATGGGGATCAAGGCCAACAAAGTTTCTTGGACCTCGCCAGGTGAATTTCTCTCCGGTCAAGAGGTCTTCCATGCGGTATTCCTCATCGTGGCCAATTCCAAAATCCTCCAAGGGGACATGCACAAAGCCACCTTGCGCATTCCATGGATCAACCGACACAGCGACATAAATAATATTGTCAAGCGCAGCAGTTGTTTTGCTGAACGCTAGGATGGCATCGTTTTCTGTTGTCTGAATACGGAGGTTGTCGTAATCGCGAAAGACACGGTTATCCCGGCGGATACTGTTGAGGCGCGTGATGTAGTCCTTGATGTTCCCTGGAGCATTCCAATCACGGCCTTTGAACTGGTATTTTTCAGAGTCGAGGTATTCCTCTTTGCCCGGAACAGGTGTGTTTTCACACAGCTCGAACCCGCTGTAGATCCCATAGACCGGGGACGCCAGTGCAGCAAGCACAGCCCGGATAATAAATGCAGGCCGCCCGCCTTTCTGAAGAAATTCGGGCAGGATATCCGGGGTGTTCACAAAAAAGTTCGCACGAAAGAAATCCCGCATCGGTGGGGTGGTGAGTTCGGTGAAATACTCTTCCAGTTCCTGCTTGGTATTTCGCCAAGTGAAATAGGTGTAGCTTTGCGTGAACCCGGCCTTGGCAAGTTCCTGCATCATCTTTGGCATGGTGAAGGCCTCGCTGAGAAAAACAGTGTCGGGAAATTTCGCTTTCACTTCCGCTATCACCCACTCCCAGAAAGCAACGGGCTTTGTATGTGGGTTGTCCACCCGGAGGATCCGAACGCCTCGTTCGCACCAGAACAGGATCACGTCACGGAGTTCGTCCCAAAGGGTTCGCCAGTTCTCGTTGTGAAAATTCAGGGGGTAGACGTCCTCGTATTTTTTCGGAGGGTTTTCGGCATATTTAATCGAGCCGTCGGGACGTTTGAAAAACCATTCGGGGTGCTCCTCGACGTAAGGATGGTCTGGTGAGCAGTTGATGGCGAAGTCTAGAGCGATCTCCATGCCTCGTTTGTGAGTCTCGCCGACAAGCCACTCGAAGTCCTCAAGGGTACCGAGTTCCGGAGCGACATCCTTGTGTCCTCCGCCATTGATGCCCTGGAGTTTATTTCCAATGGCGTATGGGACTCCGGGTTCGCCGGGTTGGCACTTGAGCGAGTTGTTGCGCCCCTTGCGGTTCGTGGCGCCGATCGGGTGGATCGGAGGGAAGTAAATGACATCGAAGCCCATGCTTTTGGCATCGTCGATGCGGCCTAGGCAGTCCCGGAACGTTGACCCGGAGTCGGCCTTGCCCTCAGCGGAGCGGGGGAAAAATTCGTACCATGCGGCAAAGGTGGCACGCTCACGATCTACCCACACGGGTTGATATGGTTGAGCGACAGTCGAGAGCGTGCGATCGGCATGGATGCACATGAGTGCGGCGAGTGCCGGGTCGTGGGCGTGCGTGAGCGCCGTGTCTGCATCCGCCACGCGGAGAGCGGCACCAAATTTTCGGAGGGCGTTGGCGTCCGGCGTCTTTCCCGCCCGTAAGGCGGCGGCTTCAATAAATGCAGCCCCTTCAAGAATCTCGCTTTGAAGATCCCTCAAGCCTGCGCCGAATTTTTTAGCGATTTCATGCTGCCAGGAGAAGAAGACATCGCCCCAAGCCTCAATAGTGAATTCCCAAGCCCCCATTTCTGTGACGCAGAGGGTTCCCTGCCAGCGATCATTCCCGATCGGGCGCATGGGTGTTTCGTTCCAAGTTTTGTGCCCCGCGAGGCGCCACTTGAGCAGAGCCGATACAAGATCGTGTCCTTCCTTGAAGATATCCCCTTCGACAACAATTTCACCACCGACTTGACGCTTGATGGAAAAGCGGCCGTTGTCGAGGGAGGGTGTGATGTGACGGATGACGACGGTTTCGGGACTTTGAGTCATGGCAGTGAATCGAGTTTATTAACGAGTGGCTCGAGATCATCAAGGCGGGAGGCAATGCGGTAGAGTGATGCGCGGGCGGCGGGGATATGGGTAAGAAACTCCGGGCGGCCCTTGTGGTGGCCGAGAAATCCGTAAGCACCGAGGGCTTGCATGAGGCGTTGGACAGAGCACCAATCGAAGACCGTGTCGAAGTCGGACTCGACCTTCCCGCCAGTTGCCCCAAGCCGGGATTTGTAATATTCCAAGAGTTCGCACTTCTCCTCTTCAGCCAGCCCGGCATAGGGGTCGTGGAGAAGGGAAGCCAGGTCGTACTGGGGAAGACCGAAGCGCATCCCTTGAAAATCGATCAACCATGCCCGCCCGTGTTGAATCATTACATTCTGCGATTGAAAATCACGGTGTACGAGGACACGTGGGAGTGAGGCCAGGCGGTCGGAAGCATCATGCAGGGCTGGCAGGGAGCGTAGTGATTCTAGATCCGGCGCGCTCATGCCGAAATGGGTCCCGAGGCAATTGTCGAAAAAGTACCCTTGTTCCCAGTGGTAGAGGTCCGCATCGAATACACGCTCAAGGTGCAAGTCTTCTCCGGTTGCCGCCACGGTTGCTGTGGTGTGCATGGCCAGAACTGCGTCGAGCGTTGATTCGTAGAGGGGTCGCCGGATACTCCAGGGTTCGTTTCGATAGCTCCAGAGATCGTCATCTCCCATGTCCTGCATCCAGATCAATCCCTCATCGGGATCGTGCTCGAACACGCCAGGTACTGGAACGCCCGCTGAGGCAAGGAAGCGGGCAATGTGGACATAGTGCCGGTTTTCCTCCTTTTGGGCCGAGTATTTGATGAAAATCATCGAGTTGCCGCCATTGCGGATGCGATGAAATTTCCGGTCTGATCCACCCTTTTCAAGAGGGATGACATCCGAAGGCGAGTCGGCGTTTTGCGGAAACCTGGCGGCGGTGAGGCTTAGAATGTCGTCCTGGACGAGCATTTGATCTATCAAAGGGGGAGATGTAAAATCCGGCCGCATTGTGGACAGGAGACGAGCTCCTTGTCAGCGCGAAGGGCAATGGTGGTCTGTGCGGTTACCTTCATGTGGCACCCCGAGCAGACGTCATGTTCCACAGGAACTACCGCACGGGCATTTTTTGTTTGGAAGAGGCGGTCATAGCGTTCCATCAATTCCTCCTCGATTCCTTGCGTGGCAGTCGTGCGATCTTTTTCAAGATCCGTGATGCGTGTTGTCAGGTTGGCGCTCTTTTCCTTGAGCATCACGATCCGCTCATTCAGGCGGGACTTTTCAGAAGTAAAGTTTTTTTCCGCTTCAGTAATAGCGGGAGCAAGGCTTTCCGCTTCCTCCATGAGAACAAGTTCCTTGTCTTCGATTGCGGTGATCAATTTTTCAGCCGCTTCAATTTCGTGCGCAAGAGCCGAGTACTCCTCGTTTTTGCGGGTCTGGAGTTGCTGTGTCTTGTAGCGGTTGATCTGATCACGCTTGGCGTCGGCCTCAACAGCGAGTGATTTTTTCTCCACCTCGATCGTTTTAGCGCGGGATTTGGATGCTTCGAGTCGGCTTGCCGCGTCCGAGATGAGCTTTTCATTGGATGCGATTTCGTTGGGCACGGCTTGGAGTTCCATGCGGACATTGCGGAGCCGCTGGTCGCGGTCCTGGAGGGCGAGGAGTTTTTCAACGACTTCGAGCATCAGGTTATCATGAACACGCATGGATATTTTATCCAGCCAATCAAAAGGATTTATTCAAATTGCGCGGCATGGCAGGATCCCGAGAATATGCCTGAAGGAATCTGCTATCTCGTGGGAGCCGGTCCCGGCGACCCTCTTCTGCTTACGCTCAAAGGTCGTGATTGCCTGTGCCGGGCAGAGGTCGTGATCTACGATTATCTCTCTAATCCAGCCCTGCTGCAATGGGCGCCCGCCGAGGCTGAGAAAATCTACGTGGGGAAAAAAGCAGGCGCGCACACGCTCCGCCAAGAGGAAATCAACGCTCTTCTTGTTGAAAAAACCAGTGCCGGAAAAATCGTGACCCGACTAAAGGGTGGGGATCCGTTTTTGTTCGGAAGGGGGGGGGAAGAGGCCGAAGCGCTTGTGGCAGCAGGGTGCCGGTTCGAAATCGTGCCGGGAATCACTTCAGCGATCGGCGGCCCCGCATACGCAGGAATTCCTGTCACCCACCGCGCCCATAATACGATGCTCACGATCTTCACCGGGCATGAGGATCCGACGAAGTCCGAAAGCTCGATCAATTACGCCGCTCTAGCCTCCGCTCCTGGAACCAAAGTCATGCTTATGGGCGTTGAACGCCTTGCCACAATTACTTCCGGCCTCCACGGCGCAGGCATGCCGGAGACAACTCCAGTGGCATTGATTCGCTGGGCGACGACTGGTGAGCAGCGCACTCTCACAGGAACATTGGGAGACATCGCGGAAAAGGCAGCCGCCGCTTCGTTCAAGGCGCCCGCCGTCGCTGTATTTGGCGAGGTGGTGAATCTACGGGGAACATTGAACTGGTTTGAGACCTTGCCGCTCTTTGGAAAACGGATCGGAGTCACGCGCACTCGCCAGCAGGCTGGTGAAATGGTTCAGCAACTCCGAGCTTTAGGGGCGGATGCCTTTGAGATGCCTACGATTAGGGTCGAGCAGGCACCTGACAAGCGCGCCTTTTATGAGGCTGTTGCCTATGCCCATTCTTACGACTGGCTCATTTTCACCAGTCCGAACGGGGTGGATGCTTTTTTCAAAGTATTCTTCGAGATATACAAGGACGCCCGCGATCTCGGCGGGGTGCGTATCGCCGCAATAGGTCCCGCCACGGCAGCACGAGTAAGTGCCTTCCGGTTTCAGGTCGATGTGCAGCCAGAAAAATACGTGGCAGAGGAAATTGTCACTGCCCTCCAGAAGGAAACCAGCATCGATAACCTCAAAATCCTGCTAGCCCGAGCAGAAGGTGCCCGCGATGTTCTGCCGAAGGAATTGTCCCGCCTCGGAGCGATTGTCGATGAAGCGGTGGCCTATCGCACGGTGCCCGAGACAGAGGATGCCAGTGGTGGTATTCGCCGCTACCGCGAGACCGGTGCGGATCTGGTGACATTTACTAGTTCCTCAACAGCCGAAAATTTCCACGCCCTCAACCTTCCGCCCTGCGAGGGAGTCCGCTTCGCCAGTATCGGTCCGGTGACATCCAAAACAATGCATGACCTTGGAATGCCAGTGAATCTGGAGGCGGCTGTTCATGATATTCCAGGACTTGTGGACGCAATTGTAACATTTTTCAAAACCGAGAAAAAATAAGCTGCATCCCCATGACCGAGCTTTCCGTAATTCAAGAGCAGATGATTGTTGATCTCTTTGAAAAAACCGGAGCGCCCGCCCATGAATTGGACGCGGATACCACGGCTGTGTTACTAGGAGACCTGCTTGGGCGAATCGAATCCGAGCCTGCCCGGGTGGTGACCGACAAGGAGGGTTATGTTGTTCAAATCAACCCCGCGTTCTCACAGTTGTGTGGCTTTACTTTCGAGGAGATCTGCGGCAGGAAACCCGGATCCCTCCTTCAAGGTCCCAAGACCAGCCCTGAGAGCATCCAAGTGCTGCGGCAAGGCATTCGTTCGCGCATGCCCTGCGAGGTCGAGATGGTCAACTATCACAAGGACACGAAGCCCTACCGCGTTCATATCGAGTTGAAGCCTTTGAGTGACAGCAAGGGGAACCACACAGGGTTTCTGGCGACCGAGCGGAAGCTCCCCTGAGGAAGGGTCGGCAAATCGAATTTTTGCGGCTTTGCACGCGGCGGGCGAGTTGGCAATCTCCCCGTAATGTTTTTTTCCAAAACTCATAGTGGGAGGTGTGCGCCTTGATGCAGGCTCTTCCCGGATTCCGGGACTTTTATCCAGAGGATTGCGCGCGGCGGAACCATGTCATCGAGACATGGAGGTCAGTATCCCGACGCTATGGGTTTTTGGAGTTCGACGGCCCTGTGCTTGAAAGCACCGATCTTTACCGCAAAAAAAATGAGGAGGGAGCCGAGATTCTCGAGCAACTCTACTCGTTTGCCGACCGGGGGGGACGCGAAGTGGCGCTTCGCCCGGAAATGACCCCTACGCTGGCTCGTATGGTGGCGGCGAGGGAAAAGCACTACCGCAAGCCAATGAAGTGGTTTTGTGTGTCCAATTTCTTCCGTCACGAACGTCAGCAAAAGGGTCGCCTCCGAGAGTTTTTGCAGTTCAATGCCGACATCATCGGCGAATCCTCCCCGCAGGCCGATGCGGAAATTATCGCGCTTGCAGTAGATCTCATGAGGGCCTTTGGATTTACGGCCGAACATTTCGTTGTGCGTCTCAGCGATCGCAAAGCATGGATGGAGTTTCTCCAATCCCGCGGCTGTGACGAAGCGGCCTGCCGCACGGTTCTCGCCTGCGCCGACAAGCTCGAGCGCGAGCCTGCTGAAAAGCTCAACGCCAAGCTCGCTCCGACCGGACTTGTGGTCGATGACCTGAAGGCATTCATCGCCGCAGGCAGTCCTGGTGCCTTCGCTCCCGTGCTCGAAGCCCTTGCCGCGCGCGGCTTGAGCGGCTTTGTCCAGCCCGACCTCTCAATTGTGCGTGGTCTCGCTTACTATACGGGGGTTGTTTTCGAAATCTTTGATAGATCGAAAAGCCTCCGCGCCCTCGCCGGTGGCGGACGCTACGACGGCCTTATCAAGGGACTCAGCGATGGAGCCATAGACCTCCCAGCGATTGGGTTCGGCATGGGGGACGTTGTGCTCGGCCATCTTATCAACGAAACGCCATCCGCCTCGGAAAAGCTCAAAGCTGCTCTGGCGCAAACCAGTGATGTGTATGTCATTATTGCTGATGAATCCCGCCGCGCCGAAGCGCTTCAAATCGTTCAGACCTGCCGAGAACTCGGTCTTTCCACAGACTTCTCGCTGAGACCCGCCAAAATCGGCAAGCAATTCCAAGAGGCGGAACACCTCGGCGCCTGTCACGCTGTCCTTGTTGGACAAGAATGGCCGCAGGTAAAACTTAAACATCTCGCCACCCGCTCTGAGGAGGCGATCGACCACGCCGCACTCGTTCCCAACCTTAAAAACATAAAACTCCGATGACCTACCGCACACACCACTGCAACGCACTCCGTTCCGACCACGCCGGCACCGAAGCCACCCTTTGCGGGTGGGTCGCCTCGCGCCGCGACCATGGCGGCTTGATCTTCATCGATCTCCGTGACCGCGAGGGGATCACTCAAGTCGTCTTCCGGCCGGAGGAATACCCAGAGGCAGCGAAGCAATCCCACGAACTTCGTAGCGAGGATGTGATTCGTGTCACAGGCAAGGTCTCGCCTCGCCTAGTCGGGACCGAAAATCCGAAACTCGCCACCGGAGCAATCGAAATCGTCGCCACCGCCCTTGACATCCTCAACGCGGCCGAAGTGCTTCCGTTCCAACTCGACGACAAGGTTTCAAACGAAGACCTGCGGCTCACCTACCGTTACCTCGACCTGCGCCGCGAAAAAATGGCCCGCAACCTTCGTCTCCGCCACCGCGTTGTGAAGACCATGCGCGATGTGATGGATTCCGAGGGTTTTCTGGAAATCGAGACCCCTATTCTGTCAAAGAGCACCCCTGAGGGCGCCCGCGACTTTCTCGTTCCCTCGCGCCTCACGCCCGGAGCTTTTTATGCTCTCCCTCAGGCTCCCCAGCAGTACAAGCAACTCCTGATGGTCGCTGGTGTGGAAAAATACTTCCAGATAGCCCGTTGCTTCCGTGACGAGGATCTCCGCGCCGACCGTCAGCCAGAGTTCACCCAACTCGATGTCGAAGCCTCCTTTGTGACCCAAGATGACATTCTCGCTCTCATGGAGCAGTTGCTTGCAACCGTATTTCGCGAGGCTCAAGGAATCGAAATTCCCACCCCGTTTCCCCGTCTTGCCTACAAGGATGCAATGAATCGGTTTGGCAGTGACAAGCCCGACACACGGTTTGGTATCGAAATCACCGATTTGGGGGATGTCTTTGCAACCGCCCAGTTCAAAGTCTTCCGTGGCGCACTAGATAACGGAGGTGTCGTGAAGGCGATCAATGCCAAAGGACTTGCTTGTATCACCACTGGACAGATCGAAAATCTCACCGAACTCGCCAAGCAGTCGGGAGCCAAAGGTCTCGCCTTTATCAAAGTCGAGAACGGTGAATGGAAGTCTCCAATCGTCAAATTCTTCACCGATGCCGAGAAAGCAGCCCTCACCGAGCGTCTCACCATTACCGAGGGGGACCTTATTTTGTTTGGAGCCGACACATGGGAGGTTGCCTGCGAGACCCTCGGCCGGGTGCGCTTGCGCGTGGCGGAGATGCTCAACCTTCTCAAGGGATCGACTGCTATGAATTTTCTATGGGTTGTGGACTTTCCTCTCCTTGCCTGGAGTGAGGAGGAAAACAAATGGAATGCCGTCCACCACCCGTTCACACGGCCGAATCCGGAGGATATGCCTCTCCTTGGGTCAGGAGAGTTTTCGAAGATTCGAGCTGTTGCCTACGATGTGGTTCTCAACGGTGTTGAAATCGGTGGCGGGAGCCTTCGGATCCATGAGCCCGATCTCCAGTCCCGCATGTTCTCGATCCTCGGAGTTGATGAGGACAAGCAGAAGACCCTCTTCGGGCACATCCTCCAGGCCTTCCAGTTTGGCGCCCCTCCCCACGGAGGGATTGCTCTGGGCCTCGACCGCCTCGTTATGCTTCTCGCCGGAGAGGAAAGCATCCGCGATGTCATCGCCTTCCCGAAAAACAACCGCGGCGTCGAAATGATGACCAACTCACCGGCCGAGGCGGATTTCAAACAACTCCGCGAACTCTATATTCAAAGTACAGCGAAGAAGGGTTGAAATTCTTGCCTCCGGCGCTATGCCGGGATCTGAGCCCCTTTGCTTGCTCTGACGAAGCTGGTTTTCTTCTTGCTGGAGTGCTTGAGGTGGATTAGCCGTATCAGCCCGCGATTTTGCCTCGTGGTGTAACGGTAGCACTGCAGATTCTGGATCTGTTTGTCATGGTTCGAATCCATGCGAGGCAGCCATTCAGGTGTTGAATGATTACGATAAATAACCCTGGTGGAAGATGACCCCTTGATCAGGAATCAAATAAAAAGGGGGAGTGAAAGTGCAGCCGAAAGGACTTGAACCTTTAACCTTCTGATCCGTAGTCAGATGCTCTATCCAATTGAGCTACGGCTGCAAAGAAAACGGAGCGATACTGAAGGCGAAATCAAGGGGCGAGTCAATCGGCTTTTTCGTTTTTTTAAAAATCATTTTGAGCCGCAAAAGAGATTTTGAGATCCCGCCGGCTTGCTGCCGAGGCAGATTCATGGCATGGCTCTCGCACTTTATTTTTATGACATCAAGCATCTGCTCCAGTCGCTTTAATTTTCGGGAAGGATCCAACACCTAATGCGCGATCCGGTTCGGCGGGTTGTTGTGACGGGGTGTGGAGCATTGGCTGGAGGCGCCGGTTCGGTGGAGGAGATTTGGGAGGCGTTATTGGAGGATCGCATGGTTGCCGGTGGGCAACCGACATTGGAACATCTCAGCGAGTTGGCAGAGTTGCCCACGGCGGACGCTTCGATTCTCGGAAGGCATCAACTTCTGGCATTGGCTGCGGTGCGAATGGCTTGGAAGAATGCGGGACTTCCTCCGGAGCATAACCGCCTCCGGGGGGAGGGGGCCAAGCAACGATTTGGGCACTTTGGTTGTGTCAGTGGCACCTCAACTGGCGGGCTCGTGGCGATGGAGGAGGAGGTTGCGGAGCGTTCCAGAAAACGGTTTTCGCCTTACAGTCTCACGCGCTGGCGGAGCAACGCCATAGGGTCCGCTGTGTCGGTGGCATTCGGTTTGGGCGGGAGTGATTTTTCGTTGAATGCGGCATCCGCCACGGGTGCCCAATGTGTATTGTTGGCTGGCACTCTGATCCGCGCAGGGACAATCGATGCTGCCGTGGTGGTGGCTGCCGATCCACTGCCCGGTCCATTGCTGCGTGAGGCGATGGAGCGAAATGGAAGTATTGCAAAGACTCCTGAAGGCAGGCCATTGGGGTCGGCTCGGAGTGGAATGCACCCGCGCGAAGGCGCTGGATGTGTGATTCTTGAATCGGGCGATCATGCGCAGCACCGTGGGGCTGTCCCTCTAGCTGAGTGGACTGGTGGAGACACGGCGGCTGAGGCGTTCCATCTCATGGCGCCGGACCCGAAGGCTGATGCGCTTGGTGATTTGCTACGAAGATCGCTCGGGGCATCGCCGCACGGACCTGTGGGGGGGGTGGATTGGGTATCGTTGCATGCAACCGGAACGCCACGATTCGATGCCGTCGAGATTGCGTGCCTGAAGCGTTTTTTTGGTGAGACATTTCCATGGATTACCGCAGTGAAGCGGACAACTGGCCATTGCCTTGCGGCTTCTGGTGTTCTTGAAGCGGCAATGCTTGCCCAAGGATTATTTATTGGAAGTGTGCCTGCTTGGCCTGGAAAGGTGGATCCGGCGTTGGGACTGGCGAAGTGCCGGCCGGCGGTCCCGCCTCTTCCGCGCCATGCCGTCCAGATCGGACAGGGAATGGGTGGGGTGGTGGTGGTGAACGTCTTCTCGCGGTGCGGAAGGTGAATCGGAAATTTCAACAAATCCAAAGTCGCCGCTTGCAACGGGGTCTTGCCCGTATTTATTCAATGGGTAATGGTCGCCAACCTTGATGCCTTGGCAAAGCTGCTTTCGGACAATGATCCTGACACGGTTCATCTAGTAAAAGAGCAACTGATGTCGCTCGCCGATGAGAACCCCCTTGCATTGGAGGAATTGACTAACTCCGACGATGACGTGGTCGCCGGGCATGCCAGGGAGGTCTTGGTGGAAATCCAAGGGCAAAAAGCGCGAGAGGATTTCCAACTGCTGTGCCACCTCGGGGGCGAGGCGTTTGATCTTGAGCAGGCGGCATGGTGTCTTGCGCGGGCAATCAATCCCGGTCTCTGCACTTATGATCATCAAGTGATGCTCAATGAGTGGGGGCGCCAGTATCTGAGCGGCATTTCGCGTTGTCTTAACAACAGTGATCGCGTCCAGCTTCTTTCATTCCAAATTGCCAATGATCTGGGGTTTGGTGGAAACTCGGAGAGCTACTACTGCGAGCAAAATTCACTGCTCTCAAGCGTGATCGAAACGCGTCGCGGAATTCCAATCACCCTCACGCTTTTATATATTCTCATCGGTGCCCGAGCGGCTGTCAAAATCGAGGGGATCAACCTCCCCGGGCATTTCATTGCGAAACTTGGGGATGTGTATTTCGATCCCTTCAATGGATGCCGTATCCTTTGCAAATGTGATGTGGAGCAAATTCTGGAACGCCAGGGGCTGAAGCTGAAGGACAAGCATCTGCAGGCAGCCAGCCCGAGGCAGTTTCTCATGCGAATGCTCGCAAATCTGCTTTATGTCTATGATCTGGACGGGGAATTGGAGAAGCACGGGATGGTGAAGGGTTGGATGGATGCCCTAAGTGCGGGAGCCTCCGCCTAATGACCGTCGAAATTCTCAATATCGGTACCGAGATCCTTCTCGGGGAGGTGGTGAACACCCATGCCGGCTGGATTGCCAAACGGATTTTCCCGCTCGGGCTGCGCGTTGCCCGCCAGACAACTGTTCCCGATGGCCCCGAGATTAGGCGCGCAGTGATTGAAGCTTGGGGGAGGGCAGATGTGGTGATTGTTACCGGGGGGTTGGGGCCTACCACGGATGACATCACCCGTGAGGTTGTGGCTGAGTTGCTTGGAAGGAGGTTGCGGGTGGACCAGGCGGTAGAATGTGCGATTCGGGAACGGCTTGAGGTGCGAGGGTTCGAATTTTTGGAACGAATGGCACGGCAGGCGATGGTTCCCGAAGGTGCTGAGGTATTGCAAAATCCGAATGGTACCGCCCCCGGACTATATCTGCCTGCCGTTGAATTGCCCTCTACCGCCACGCCGCACTTGTTTTTGCTTCCCGGTCCGCCTCGAGAGTTGCAGCCGATGTTTTTGGATCATGTGCTGCCAGCGTTGGAGAAGCTCTGTGCTGGCATTTCGCGGCAGATCAGCAGGACGTATCGGGTGGTGGGGATGGGTGAGAGCGCGGTCGAAAAGTTGATCGGCCTCGAATTGAATGCCCACCCGCAACTCGAGGTGGGCTATTGCGCTCGATCGAACGAGGTGGATTTCCGGTTGATCGGGCCCATAGCGGTTCTTGACGAGATTGAACCGCTGGTGCTCGAGCGACTCGGAAAGCATTTGGTGTCGATGGATGGCAGTGAACTTGAGGAACAGGTCGTAAGGCTGCTCTCAGAAGTTGACGCGACGGTGGCAACAGCCGAATCGTGTACAGGGGGCTTGTTGGCCAGCCGCATCACGGATGTGCCTGGTGCTTCCGGTGTCTTCATGCGCGGCTTTGTCACGTACTCCAATGAGTCCAAGAGCGAGATGCTTGGTGTGGATCCCGGGGTTCTTGCGGCACACGGAGCGGTGAGTGAACCTGTTGCGTTGGCCATGGCTGAGGGGGCACAACGAAAGGCGGCGGCTACTTATGGGGTTGGAATCACCGGGATTGCAGGCCCAGGGGGAGGCAGTCCGGAAAAACCCGTGGGATTGGTGTTTATCGCGGTGGTCGGACAGAATGGAAAATCAGTATGTGCGAAAGCGCTCTACCCATCAGACAGGTCGACATTCAAGCGGTTAGCGAGTCAAAGGGCGCTGGATATGCTCCGTCTCGAGTTGCTTTCCAAAAGGGAGTAGGAGGGGGTGGCTGGCGCTCTGGAGGGACGATTTAGCTTCGGTTGGGACTTCAAGAAAATGTTTATGGGGCTTGCCACCCATTTACACCTGAACTATCAAGGCCGAGAAGTTCGCTTGGATTTTTACAGGCATGACCACAAAAACGGATAAAGCTGGGACTAAGTCGGCAACGGTATCGCGCGTTGGAAAAAGTGAGAAAACAAACGCCACCGCCAAGTCGAAAATATCAAAGCCAAAGCTCGTGGTTAGATCGGGGAATATTGAATTCAAGGTTGAGCCCCCGCCCTCGAAAACTAGGATTTCTGTCAAGGAAGCCCCTTCAAAAGAGAAGCCCGTGACTCGCTCTGCCCCTAAGCCAGATCCGACCCTGCTTGAAAATCTCGGGAGTCTTCCGCACAGCTACGGGAGCGATACTATTTACCTTGTCGCGCAGGAGCCGCATTGGCTTTTCACCTACTGGGATATCGATATTTCGCGGCATCCGGGCGGGCCGTGTTATTTGAGGGTCGAAAGCGGCGACGGGGCCTTGGATCACGAGATCGAGGTGTCGTTCGAGAGCCGGAACTGGTATATCCCCGTGAAAAAAGCGGGGGCTTCATATGCCGTGGATATAGGATTTTACCGAGGGGGTAGCTGGAATTCGCTAGGGCGATCAGCGGTGATCTCCACCCCCCGCGACACGTTTTCTCCATCCGAGGAATTTCGGTATGCCACAGTCCCGTTGCATATCGGCTTTCACAAGTTGGTGGAGACAATCTCCCGTTCGATTGCCGGAGCCTCCGATCTGGTGCCTGCATTGTCTTCCATGGCCGTAGCTATGCCTAGGAGTGAATCATCTGTCTCGCCGCTGGAGGCCCGTGAGCGTGAGCTGCTCGAGGCATTACTAGGCAGTGATTTTTTTGGATGGTTGTCCAGCGGAGCGTGGAGTTCTGAGGAGATCCACTCTGCGGTGCACCAGAGGCTTCTGTCGCAGGCGGGCTCAGGCGAGATTGCGGAAATGGTGGGGCGCATCCAACTCGCGCAGGCCGAGAGCAGTTTGTTCAGCGCCATCGTGAGGTTGGCTGGCGAATCGGCTCTGAGTTCCTGGAATATCGGAGCCATGGGGTCGGAGCAGCTTGCTGCCGGAGTTTCGAGTTGGCTTACCGCCGCTCTTTCCAGTTGGGCTGGTGCTGCGCAGAGCAGTTGGGCTGCTTCTGCTGCCGGGAGTTGGTCGGGGGGGGGTCTTTCCAGCGGGGCAATTCCCACATCATGGGGTGGACTGGAATCCTCCGGTGCCAGCGCATCCTTGGGTGAAATGGCAAGCTGGTCAGGAGGAGCGGGGGCCTTCTGGGGAGGAATTGGTCTTTCGAGTCTTGAATTGTCCGTTCTTTCGAGTTGGAGCGAGGCGCTCTCATCCTCCATGGGACAATCCAGCCCTTCTTCCTGGGGCGCTTCAGAGCAGTCATCATGGCTTTCCGCGCCAAAGGATGTTCATGCAGAAATCACGGTCTATGGCCGCGCGGAACCTGGAGGCAGTTTGCGGATCGGTAATCAGACAGTGCAGGTCGATGGCAACGGCGAGTTTGAGCATCGAGTGGTTCTCGAAGGTAGGCACCGAGAGGTCAATATTCGTGCGAATCCTCCTGATGAATCCGCCCCATAACAGCAGTAGGGTTGCCTTGAAACGTCGCAGGAAAACACACAACGAAGTGGAGGGCGTCCTCGACAGGCATGCGGGGGATTTCCTTGGATATTTGGAGGGAGAGAAAAATGCCTCTCCAAGGACCATCTCCACCTATCGCACCTCGATCAAACTTTTTAGGCGGTTCCGTCCATCGGGATCATGGGAATCGTTCCGCGCCGAAGATTTCAGGGCATGGATGCTTGAGATGATGAAAATCGAGATGGCTCGGGCCACAGTCAGGCTTCGGTTCGCCGCCCTGCGGGCACTTTACTCCTTTTTACACATGAGGCAGGTGGTGGCAAAAAATGTGCTGCTTGAGGTCTCGCTTCCGAAAACGATCAAGCCCCTGCCTCGCTTTTTGACCACCTCGCAGATCGATGCTCTTGTCGATGCGCCGGGAAAGCATGAAAAGACGAAGCAGGCCCCTGAATGGATGTCCGCCCGCGACCTTGCGATCATCGAGTTGTTCTATTCCACCGGCATGCGCTTGTCCGAGTTGGTTGGGTTGGATGTGAAGGATGTCGATGTGATCGGTGAAACTGCTCGCGTTCTTGGGAAAGGCGGCCGCGAGCGGATGTGTCCCGTGGGTGGCCCGGCCCTTGTAGCCATTTCAAGCTATCGACGTGTCGCGCGTGTCGAATATGGTCCGCTGTTCATTAATAAATCCCGAAGGCGTATTTCCACGCGATCTGTGAATTCATTGCTGAAGCTTCGCCTGGCCCAAGCGGGCCTCCCCGGTGATCTTTCTCCCCACAAGCTTCGACACAGTTTTGCCACTCACCTGCTCGACAATGGTGCTGATTTGCGAAGCGTGCAGACACTCCTAGGGCATGCGAGCATTTCAACGACGCAAATCTATACACACGTAACAATCGAGCGTCTCAAAGCCGCCTACCAAGCCGCACACCCGCGTGCAGAGAAGTGATTACGGCTGCGAGACGGCGGCGAGTTCCTCCCAGATCGCGCGTTCCTTTGGAGAGGGATTGCTTGGTATGGTGATGCTGACTACCGCGTAAAAATCGCCGCGTTTTCCGTCCCCGACAGGAATCCCCATGCCAGGGAGGCGAAACTTTTTCCCGGTTTGCGTGCCAGCCGGGATTTTTAACTTCGCGCGACCGCCGAGGGTCGGGACGGTTGCTTCACAGCCAAGAACGGCATCCCATGCTGGAATTTCCAATTCGTAATAGAGGTCTCCACCCTCGATCTCAAAATCCGGGTGGCGCTGGAATTTGACGCGAAGGTAGAGGTCGCCGGAACCGCCTCCAGAAGCACCGCTTCCACCCTGCCCTGCAAGGCGGATGCGTTGGCCTTCACGGATACCCTTCGGTACTTTGACAGTGTATGTCTCGACTTTCTTCGACGACCCTCGGCGAAAGGAAATCTGGCGGGTCGATCCGGTTAGCGCCTCTTCAAGGGTGACTAGGATATCAGCCTCGACATCCTGGCCGCGTTGGGGCGTCTGCCCAAACCCATTCCGCCCGCCACGGCGCCCGCCAAACATTTGTTCAAAGAAATCGCTGAATCCAGTGCCACCGAATTCAAATTCCTCCTCCGTGTCGCGGCGCGATGGTGATTGCCGAAATCCGCCCGCTCTTCCTGCCGCACCGAATGGAGACCGTGCAGCCGGGCCTTGTTGCCAATTCGCGCCAAATTCATCGTAGCGTTTCCGCTTTTCCGGATCGCTGAGAACCTCGTAAGCCTCATTGATTTCTTTGAATTTTTCTTCGGCAATTTTTTTGTCCTTCGCCGTATCCGGGTGGAATTGGCGGGCCAACTTGCGGAATGCGCTTTTGATTTCTGCCGGAGTGGCTGATTTCGTAACGCCCAATGTTTGGTAGTAATCGCGGAACTGCGCTGACATCTGCTTGAGAATTTGCTTCCTGCAGTCTGCCGAATTTATTCAATCTGTACAACCATGCTCGACGTTCGACTGATTCGGGAGAATCCCGACCTTGTAAAATCACGCCTCGCCACCCGTGCGACGGGGCATTCTGAAACTGTGGATGCCATTCTTGCTGTCGATGTCGAGCGGCGTGGAGTCGAAACGCGTCTTCAAGGGATTCAAGGCGATCGCAATCGCATCAGTAAGGAAATAGGGGGGATGCGGGCGCGCAAGGAGGATTCCTCTGCGCTTGAGGAGCAGGTTAAATCGCTTGCTGCCGAGATGCAGGTGCTTTCCGAACACTCGGCGGTCCTCGGGGAGAAACAAACAACGCTTCTTCTCAATCTCCCGAATCTGCCGCAGGCCGATGTCCCTGTTGGAAAGGATGCGGCGGACAACCCCGTCCTCCGCACCCATGGAGAAAAGCCGTTTGTGGAAAGCCCCAAGGACCATGTCGCGATCGCTGAAGGGTTGGGTCTGATCGATATCGAGCGGGCCACGAAGATCAGCGGGAGTGGATTTGCTGTTTACACTGGGGCAGGGGCCCGGTTGGAGCGGGCGCTGATGAATTTCCTGCTCGACCTTCACACTCGCGATCATGGCTACAGGGAGATTGCTCCGCCGTATGTTGTTCGCCGCGATTGCATGATCGGTACCGGGCAGTTGCCGAAATTCGAAGAGGACATGTATGGAATTGATGGCGGTGGATTATTCCTGGTGCCCACCGCCGAGGTGCCGGTGACGAACCTCCATCGCGAGGAGATTCTGAAAGCTGCAGAGCTTCCCGTGAAGTATGCCGCGCACACCCCCTGCTTTCGCCGTGAGGCCGGATCTGCCGGCCGCGAGACAAAGGGACTGATCCGCATGCACCAGTTCGACAAGGTTGAACTCGTTAAAATCTGCGCACCGGAGCATTCCAATGCCGAACTTGAGTCACTCACGGCTAATGCCGAGCGTGTGCTTCAAGTGCTGGGGTTGCATTACCGAGTGATTGTTCTTTGCACCGGCGACATGGGGTTCGGTTCCGCAAAAACCTATGACATCGAAGTCTGGGCCCCAGGGCAGAATGCGTATCTGGAGGTTTCCAGTTGCTCTAATTTTGAGGATTACCAAGCCCGCCGCATGAACCTTCGAATGAAAGGCGAGGACGGCAAAAACAGGTTCTGCCATACGCTTAATGGCTCTGGCACTGCTCTGGCGCGCCTTTATGTCGCCCTGCTCGAGAACGGGCAGCAGCCTGATGGGTCGGTTGAATTGCCAGCGGCCCTCGAGCCATATTTCGGTGCGCGCCACATCACCAAATAAGCTGCCTGCATGCGTCGATCCCGTTCTTGAGGCCGTTGGATCGTCGCTTTCGGAAGTCGCGAGGACCCGCAAGTTGCTAGTGGGTGTGTCTGGAGGTCGGGATTCGATGGTGCTTCTCGACGCCCTGATTGAGTGCGGTTTCAAGAAGTTGGTGGTGTGCCATTTGAACCATACCCTGCGCGGGCGAAGTTCGGCGGCTGATGAGCGATTTGTCAGCAATGAAGCCCGGAGGCGCAGATTGCCAATCGAAATTGCCCGTGCTCGCACAGCTGAGTTTGCTAAGAAAAACAGACTATCCACCGAGTTGGCCGCGCGAGAATTGAGGTATGCGTTTTTCGAGGCGTGCGCAAAACGAACCCGATGCCGTCATTTGCTTCTCGCGCATCATGCAGATGACCAGGTTGAGACCTGTTTATTTAATTTTCTCCGCGGCTCTGGAGCTTCGGGATTGGGCGGCATGAAGCCGCTGATGCAGCGGGGGAGCCTTACAGTACAGCGCCCATTACTCGGAGTCCTTCGCCGGGAAATTTCGGAATATCAAGAGAAACAGCGGATTATTTTTCGCGAGGATGCCTCTAATGTTGAGACCCGGCACACGCGCAATAAGCTCCGAATCCAGGTGATTCCGGCCATTGAAGAAGCGATGGGGCCAGCGTTTCGCGAATCAATCCTACGGGCGGCAGAGATTTTACGGGCGGAGGACGAGTGGATGGCAGGCATGATTCCCGAGGTTGGGGCGGAGCTTTCATGCCGGGCGCTCGATCAATTGCATCCCGCCGCGCAGGCGCGCTGGGTTTTGGCATGGCTTCGTCATTATGAGATTCCCGAAGTAGGATGGAAGGAAACGCGGCGCGTTTTGTCGCTACTGGACCGAAAGGGTCCAGCCAAAGTCAATCTGCCTGGAGACTGGCACGCCCGCCGCCGTGCCGGGGTGTTGTTTTTGGAAAGGAATGACACATGACCATTCGTGAAGCCATTTTTGTGGGCTTCCGGGCGGCGCGGGCAAATGTTCTGCCAGGGCTTCTTCTTCAGGGCATCATGGCCTGCATTCTCGCGCTCTACCTATGTCATGAGGGTTCGCAGGCGTTTTTTCGGCTGGTCGGCGAGTCGAGGCAGGAACTTGGTCCTGTGTTTGCCATGGTCGCCTACACTTTCTCTGGGGCGCTCTTGCCCGAGCTCATGCGGATTTTTCTGTTTCAGCGGGCGCGGGTGACTGCGGAAAATATCAAAAGCGTCCTCACCATGGCCCCGATCTGGATTTTTATGGGGTCGGTTGTTGATGTCTTCTACACCATGCAAAACCATTGGTTTAGTTTTGAAAGCGGCTTCACCACCGTTGCAACAAAGGTGTTAGTCGATCAACTCCTCTATAGCCCGCTCTTTGCGACGCCAATGATCACCGCATATTTCACGCTGCGCGCTGGGGGCTTTCGCAAAGTAGTTTTTGCTTCGGTGTTCAGGTGCCGTTTTTTTGCTGAAACCTTGCTGCCGGTCCAGTTGGCTTCCTGGATGATTTGGTTTCCCGGGGTCACCTTCGTTTACATTATGCCCCCGGCACTTCAGATCCCCTTCGCTGTCCTTGTTCACACCTTTTGGGTTCTAATCCTAAGCACAATTAGTGAGAGGGGGAGGGGGGATGGGAAGTGATGTAATTACGCGAGGGAAGAGCCACCTGGATTGCCGTCGGATTCAGTAACGAGGCGGCGGGAGATGTCACCGGGGGAACCGGTTTTCCGAGCGATCAGAGAGTAGGCTGCCGGGACGAGGTAGAGAGTCAGGAACGTGGCCATGAGAACACCTCCGAGGACAACAACACCAATAACAATACGGGTTTCAGCACCGGGGCCAAATGCGAAGATCAAAGGAATAGCTGTTGCTGCGGTGGTGATTCCGGTCATCAGGATCGGGCGTAGCCGGACCCGTGAGGCTTCAATGAGGGCTTGGTCGAACGGAATGCCCCGATCACGGAGCTTGTTGGCGAAATCAACAATAAGAATCCCATTCTTTGCGGCGATTCCGATGAGAATAATGAGACCAATTTGGCTGTAGATGTTCAGGGTATTTCCGCTCAAGTATAGTCCAAAAACGCCCCCTGCCATGGCCAGTGGAACGGTGGTCATGATGACAAGCGGGTGAATCCAGTTTTCGAATTGCGCCGCAAGCACCAGATAGACGACGAGTAATCCCATAAGAAACACAAAGAGAATCGAGGATGCGGACTCGCGAAGGTTGCGTGATTGGCCTTTGTAGTCGATCTGCGCGGTATCCGGGAGATTTTCATGCACCAGGGTTTCGAGGAAATCAAGGGCCTGACTGAGGGTGAGACTTTCAGTAAGGTTGGCTTCGATGGTGATCGAGCGCATGCGATTGTATCTGTTTAGAGAATCAGAATCGGCGAATTCCTGGACCTCGACGACGCTTGAAAGTGGAACGAGTTCCCCTGAATTTGATCGGACGTAGATGTTTTCAAGGCTGGTGGGTGTATTTTGATTCGAGCGGTTTCCTTCAAGGATCACATCGTATTCCTCCCCGCGGTCGATGTATGTGGTTACGCGACGTGATCCCAGCATGGTTTCCAGAGTGCGTCCGACATTCGATACGGTAACACCAAGCTCTGCAGCGCGGTCGTAGTCGATGGCAACGCGGAGCTGAGGCTTGGTTTCCTTGAAATCCCAATCGATGCCATCAAGGCCTGGGTTGTCTGCGGAAATTTTCGCCAACAGAATATCTCGCCACTGCACCAGTTCCTCATAGGAGCCGCCGCCAAGCACGAATTGGACGGGTTTTTGAATGCGTGCTCCAAACCCTTGGCGCATCACTGGAAAGGCCCGTACTCCGGGAAGATCCGAGAGATTTTTACGGATTTCATCCATGATCACCCAAGCAGAGCGGCGTTGCGCCCAATCTGACAAAACACAGACGATGATTCCTGAATTAAAATCCCCCGCTGTACCAAAGCTTCTTGGAGTGCGGACAAGTAATCGCGTGAATTCTCCCGACTCCGTGTAGGACATGAGGCGGTGTTCGATTTCAAGCATGTATTCCTCCATGAACGAGTAGGAGGCTCCCTCCGGACCATCCACCAGCACATAGAACGCCCCGCGGTCTTCACGCGGAGTGTATTCTGAAGGGATTTGAAAAAAGAGCCACGCGGCACCCGCTGAAATAATCAAGAATGCCGTCACTGATGAAAATCTGCGGGGGAGGACCACTTGGAGGCTCCGTGAGTAGATGTCTTGGAGTCCGATGAAGGTTTTATCCAGAGAGGTGACCAGGCGGTTTCGACCAGTTTTGCTGCGTAGGATCTTTGAGGCGACCATCGGCGAAAGGCTCAGTGCCATGAGGCTGGAAATGGCCACTGCTGCTGAGATGGTGAGGGCAAACTCCGAAAAGAGACGGCCGATGTCTCCCTCGAGAAAGGCGATCGGAAGAAAAACAGCCACGAGAACCAACGTTGTGGCAATGACCGCAAATCCAACCTCACGCGTGCCCCTGTAGGCCGCAACAAGAGAGGTTTCGCCAAGATCCTGCATGCGTCGAACGATATTTTCGAGAACCACAATGGCATCATCGACCACAATCCCGATCGCCAGGACTAGAGCTAAAAGGGTCAGGATATTGATGGAAAATCCCATGATCCCCAGCGCAAAAAAAGTGGCGATGAGAGAGACTGGAACAGTGATCGAGGGAACCAGCGTGGCTCGTCCTGTGCCTAGGAAAAGGTAGATGACAAGGACAACAAGAGCGATGGCGATGCAAAGGGTGAAATACACTTCACGGATCGATCCCTCGATAAAAATGGAAGTGTCGTAGCTGTCGCGGATTTCCATTCCCTGTGGAAGGGTAGGGGCGATTCTTCGCGCCTCGGCTTTTACCGCGCGGGCGACATCGATGGTGTTTGCGGTGGACTGTTTCACGACGCCAATCCCAACCATCGGAATCGAATTGCCGCGAAAGAGAGTCCTGTTTTCCTCGGGAGCGAGTTCGACTGTGGCGATCTCACCGAGTCGCACCAGGTAGCCATCGGGGCCTTTTTTGAGGACGAGATTTGTAAAGTCAGCGGGGGTGCTGAAGTGGCGCTTGGTGCGAACGGTAAAATTCCGGTCCTTGGACTCGATGCTGCCGGCGGGGAGTTCCACATTTTCAGTGCGCAAGGCTGCTTCAACATCATTTGCCGTGAGGTTTCGCGCCGCCATGGCGCGACGGTCGAGCCAGATCCGTATGGCATAGTCTTGGCCCCCTCCCGCACGGACGCGTGCCACCCCGTCGAGTACTGAGAAGCGGTCCAGCAGATATCGTCGAGCAAAGTCGGTAAGCTCCGGGACAGTCATTGTGGGACTGACGAGATTCAGCCAGAGGATAACGTCATCATTTGAATCAACCTTCTGGATCTCAGGGGGATCAGATTCAACGGGCAGGTCGTCTAGAATGGTTGAAACGCGGTCGCGAATGTCATTGGCCGCAGCATCGATATTGCGGTTGGATTTGAAAGTGATCGTGATGCTGGATTTGCCATTCCTGCTATTGGACTCGATGAAGTCGATCCCTTCTACGCCAGAGATGCGGTCCTCAATGGGTTCGGTGATGCGAGTTTCAACCACACTTGCAGAGGCTCCACGGTAACTTGTGTCGACTGAGATAACCGGCGGATCGATGTCGGGAAATTCGCGAAGCGGGAGCCGAAGAAACGAAATAATGCCGAAGGCAACTAGCAGTAACGCCAAGACAGAGGCGAACACCGGTCGTTTGATCGAGAGATCGGAGAGGATCATTGGGCCTTAGGCGCCGGTTGTTGGGCGTCAATCGAAGGAATGACGCGGACAGTTGCGCCATCGGCGAGTTTAAATCCACCGTGAGTCACCACGCTCTCGCCCTTTGATAATCCTGACACCACTTCCACTTCTCCCCTGCGGCGGGTTCCGATTTTAATCTCGCGGCGTGTCACTTTTTTCCCTGTTTCCGAATCACCCACAACCATGGCAAAATTTTGTTTACCCACAGGAAGGAGTGCACTCTCCGGAATCACCACCGCCTCGCGCGGGCGGCTGAGCAAGTCGACTTTCATAAGCATGCCAGGGAGAAGGAGGCGTTCGTTGTTGGGGATCTCAGCGCGGACCATTACCGAGCGGGTCACAGGATCGACCCGGCTGGAAAGGCTATGCACGGTGCCATGGAAGAAGCGCCCGCCGTAGGTACCTGTTGAAGCCTCAATGGGCATACCGGGTTTCACGACGGCGAGAAACCGGGACGGCACCGAAAAATCGAGCAGCATCTTGCTGTCATCATCAATCGTGGTCACAAGATCTCCGGGTTGCACCAGGGCCCCGACACTGATGTTCCGCAGTCCCACCACGCCATCGAATGGCGCCTTGATGACAAGTTCCTCCAAGCGTGATTCGAGGGCTAATTTGCGCGCGCGGGCGGTTTCATGAACACGCCTTGCCTCATCGAGTTGTGAAGTTGATGCTGTGCCGCGCGCAGCGAGTTGTTCCATGCGCTCGTATTGCAGGAGGGCCTCGCGCGCGGCAGAGGCCGCCTCGGTGAGCAGTGCCGCCTCCTCATTGGAGGAAAGTTTGAGTAGAATGTCCCCTTTTTTCACGCGTGAGCCATCCTCAAACCCCGTTTCCACAACCCGCTCGGTGACGTTGGCGGTTAGTTCCACCGACTCGTTGGCGCGTAGAGTGCCCAGAGCCTCGATGCGATCGGCAATGGGTTTTTGTTCGGCGGGGGCCGTCATCACTGCCGTTGATCCTCGATCCTGTGAAAGGACCGGGGCGGCAAGGGCAATCAAAACACCGGCTAATCGAACAGGAAACATCAGATGCATGTAGAAAACAGGATGGAACGCTCAATGAGCGAATCGTTAGAATCCAGTGATTTCGATTTTTTTCAACCCTTTGCGAGAATAGTTGCCGCGCTGAGCTGTTTCTTTCAATCCACTACAAGCTTTGATATTTTTCCTAGAGTGAATTTTCGACTTCCAGTGATGCCGCGGATGGCCCGGCAGATCACCCTCACGGTGATTTTCGGTGCGGCGGGCTCGGTGGTGGCGATTGGGTTTGGGGATGCAATTCATTGGTTGCAGCACACTCTTTGGGGTCGTTTAGAGACGGGAAGTGTGACGAACTTTGCGGTGTGGGGATTTGTGATTTTGTCACTTGCCGGATTGATCAGCGGGGCAATGCTCGCTTGGTTAGCTCCTGATGCTGCGGGAAGCGGCATTCCGCAGTTGAAGGTGGCATATTGGCGAGACATGGGGAGAGTGCGCACAAGGGCTGTGTGGGTAAAATTTCTTGCCGGTGCGGTATCGATCGGTGGCGGGATGAGCCTTGGTCGCGAGGGTCCAACTGTGCAACTGGCGGGAGGGATATGCTCTCTGCTTGGGCGTAAACTGGGGGCAATCAATCTCGAAGGGCGTGCCGCAACAGCTTGTGGTGCCGCTGCCGGGTTGGCGGCGGCTTTCAATACGCCGATCGCAGCGGTGACTTTTGTGCTTGAGGAGATTTTGGACAATCTGAACAGCCGCCTTGTCGGGCGCATCCTACTTGCTTCCTTTGTATCGGTATTTGTGCTGTATCTGGCGCGCGGAGAGGATCCCGTATTGGTTTTGCCAAAGTCTCTCTCGTTCGACTGGCATGCCTACCTATTGGTGATTCCGGCAGCAGCAGTATCGGCCTTGGTTGGCGTGGCGTTTCAAAAAGCCAGTCTGGGGTGGCGTCAGAAAATCCGCTCCGGGACACGCGTTCCTCAAGTGCTGAGGCCTCTCATTGGAGCCATGGCAACGTGGGTGGCCGCAACGGCCGTCTTCGCTGGAACCGGGCATGCAGGAGTGATTGGCATGGGGTATGCGGATTTGAATGCCTGCCTGGCTGGAACGCTTAGTCTTGCCGCCGTTGCCGCGCTTCTTTTTGGAAAATGGATTGCCACCACAGCAAGTTACGCTTGGGGAGGATGCGGAGGCATATTTGCCCCCACTCTTTTTCTCGGGGCCTTCACCGGGTATCTGGTTTCGGCGATCTTGGGCGCTCCCGCCGGGTTGCCGGCAGATGCTCTGCCCTTGCTTGCGGTTACTGGGATGAGTGCATGCCTGGGAGCGGTGGTGAGGGCGCCAGCGACTTCGATCCTCATTGTGTTTGAAATGACGCACGACTTCGCATTGGTGCCTCCCCTTATGCTGGGGGCACTTATCAGTCAGTTTATTAGCCGAAGGCTGTGCGCTGAAAATTTCTATGCACAGGTGATTAAAAGCGACGGAATCGAGTTGGAGACCCATCGTCCAATCGAGACCTTCTCGGATTGGAAAACCCGAAAAATCGCAGCATTTGCAACGTTCCCCGCGCATGCATTGCCAATCGAGAACGATGAAATCCGGAAGGATATTATATCAACAAATCCCCATACCGCATACCCGATGGTTGATGCCAATGGCATCACCGTAGGGGTGGGGACTCAAAGTGATTGGGGATCAGGAAGCGGGATGATCCATCCCGCAAAAAAAGTACAAATTGGAGTAACGCTTGGGGAGGTGGAGAGATGCCTGGTAGATGCTCCGCTTGGATTGCTTGTGGTGGTCGATCCCAAAGGTCATCCACTCGGAGTCTTTACCCTTCATGACCTGTTGCGCTGTCAATTATCACTAATGGAATCGGAGGCCGAGTAATGTTGTTTCGAGTAATTGGTATTTCCCAAAAGAAACTTGGGTCTGCATTTTCCAGCAGGTACATCTCATTCTCTCAATGAGCAAAGCGGCATTAGGATCGACGCCGGTGGATTTGCCGGATCAGAAAAGCATCGCATCGATGGCGAATAGTCATGAGATGATGATTGGGGTGAGTAGTAGGGAATCCCCTATTACAAATATCGCCGCTTATCACTTCGCCGAGTTGGACGGACTTAAGGCATTGAGGCGTGATCTGCAGGGGGTTTGTAGTGAGCAAGGGTTGAAGGGGACAATTCTCCTCAGCGCAGAGGGAGTGAATCTTTTTGTTGCTGGGAAAGATGAATCGATTGCGGAATTGCTCGATTTCTTGCGCTCTGTTCCGGGTCTTGCCGGGCTCAGTCCTAAATACAGCAAGAGTGATAATCAGCCTTTCTCTCGCATGCTGGTACGTCTAAAAAAAGAAATCATCGCTTTTGGTGTCGAAGGGATTCGTCCAGGCATTCGCACTTCTCCAAAGTTGTCGGCAGCGACACTAAAACAATGGCTTGATGAAGGGCGTCGCGTGACATTGTTGGATACGCGGAATGATTACGAAGTGAAGCTCGGCACATTTCGGGGAGCTATCCCGGCAGGGATCGACCACTTCCGCGATTTCCCCAAGGCAGTCGATCGCTTGCCTGAGGAAATGAAGGACGAACCGGTTGTGATGTTTTGTACGGGAGGCATCCGCTGCGAGAAGGCGGGCCCCTACATGGAGAGTCGGGGATTCCGGCATGTCCACCAGCTTGATGGAGGAATCCTGAAGTATTTCGAGGAATGCGGAGGCGCTCATTACGACGGCGAGTGCTTTGTGTTCGACCAGCGTGTTGGAGTCGACCCCGCGCTTCGCGAGTCCGATTCGACCCAGTGTTACCGCTGCCTTGTTCCGCTGACAGCCGAGGAGCAGACCGATCCACGGTATGTTTCCGGAAAAACTTGCCCCCATTGTTACAAGTCGGGCTCCGAACTCATGGCTGAGAGTATTGTTGAACGAGAGACTGCAATCCGCTTGGCGACCACTCCGCTTCCCGGAAGTATGCCGTACGAAAATCTGAGGCCTGTTTCCATTCCCGTTAAGTATGACGGGAAGCCCTTGCTTGAAGTACTGGTATCTATTTTTTCCCACATGCCGCAATCCAGGTGGAGCGATGTTCTCAAGAAGGGTGATATCTTGGATCCTGAGGGGATCCCGGCTGCCATGGAACGCATTGTGAGGTCCGGGGAACGCTACGCACGCCGTCATCCTGAAACAGTTGAGCCCTCAGTTCGCGCGGACATTCGTATCCTCCACGAGGACGAGGCATTGATTGTCCTGAACAAACCAGCCCCCTTGCCGCTGCATCCAAGTGGTCGTTTCAACAGGAACACGCTTCAATCCATTCTGCACACGGTCTACCATCCCGAAAAACCCCGCTCGGCGCATCGCTTGGATGCCAACACGACTGGCTTGGTGGTGTTCACTCGCGCCCGCCGTTTTGCCAGACTGGTGCAGCCCCAGTTCGAGCAGGGCAGCATCAAAAAAACCTACCTTGCTCGGGTGCATGGCCATCCGGTTGAGGATGATTTCGCTTGTGATGCACGGATTGGAGTCGAGCCTGTGGAGGCAGGAGGCCGCGAGATCGATGAAGTAGGTGGTCTTCCTGCGCGTACAATGTTCAAGGTGCTTGAAAGAAATACCGATGGCTCAGCATTGCTTGAGGCGGTTCCATTGACTGGAAGAACCAATCAAATCCGGCTTCACTTATGGCACTTGGGGCATCCGGTATGCGGTGATCCGTTGTATCAAGCCGGAGGGATTCTCGGTTCGAAGCAGACCCTCTTGCCGGAAGACCCGCAGATGTGCCTGCATGCTTGGAAGCTCACATTCCAGCATCCCATAGACAATAAGCATGTCGAATTCGAAGCCCCGGTTCCGGAGTGGTTTATTGAAGGCAATAAATAAACCACCCCCGGGATTGCATCGTGGGCGCCCTGTGTTTATAAGCAGTCTTCTTACGTCCTGATGAATATCCACGAATACCAAGCCAAGGAACTCCTCGAGAAATTTGGGGTCGCCAACAGCCCCGGAGGGGTTGCTTCCACGCCGGCGGAAGCCGAAAAAGTCGCCCGCTCGATGGGTAGTAATAATCTGGTGGTCAAAGCCCAGATTCATGCGGGAGGTCGCGGCAAGGGAACATTCAACAACGGCTTCAAGGGAGGCGTCCAACTTTGCAAGACACCCAGCGAAGTCCGCAACCTCGCGGAAAAAATGCTAGGGCAGACGCTTGTCACCCACCAGACCGGTCCCGAGGGCCGCGTGGTGAGGAAAGTCCTTGTGTCCGAGTCCGTGGAAATTTCTCGCGAGCTATATTTTGCCATCCTGATCGACCGGACAATTTCCGCACCGGTGATTGTGGCCAGCACCGAAGGCGGTGTTGAAATCGAGACTGTGGCTGAGAAGTCCCCCGAGAAGATTATCCGCATGGCGATCGATCCCTTGCTTGGCCTGCAACCCTTCCAGACCCGCAAGCTAGCCAAGCTCCTGCGCTTCGCTCCCGGCGACATGCGTGCCGCCTGCAAATTGTTCACGAACCTGTATAAATTGTTCATCGCCCGTGATTGTTCGATGGTTGAAGTGAACCCGCTAGTGGTCACGATGGGCGGAGATGTCCTCGCGCTCGATGCAAAATTCAATTTCGATGACAATGCGCTCTACAGGCACCCCGATATCCAGTCCTATCGCGATATCGAGGAGGAGGATCCACGCGAGGTCGAAGCCTCGAAATTCAATCTCAGCTACATCGGCCTCGACGGAAACATCGCATGCTTGGTCAATGGAGCGGGCTTGGCCATGGCCACCATGGATATTATCAAGCACCATGGCGGTGAACCTGCGAACTTCCTTGATGTAGGAGGTGGCGCCTCAGAACAACAGGTCACCGAGGCCTTCAAAATCCTTGTTGCCGATAAACGCGTGAAAGCAATCCTCGTGAATATTTTCGGTGGAATCATGAAGTGCGACATCATCGCCCAAGGCATCATCAATGCTGTCAAGGCAGTGAACCTTCCTGTGCCTCTTGTGGTGCGTCTTGAGGGCACCAATGTCGAAGCTGGTCGCCAGTTACTGGCCGACTCCGGTCTCCAACTCACCGCGGCAACCGATATTGCCGATGCCGCTAAAAAAGTCGTCGCAGCCGCCGCCTGAACCCCAATCTTCTCTACCCATGTCCATTCTCGTTGATAAAAATACACGCCTGCTGGTCCAGGGAATCACCGGAAAGTCCGGCGCTTTTCACGCCAAGTCCTGCATGGAATACGGAACCAACGTTGTTGCCGGAGTCACTCCCGCACGCGGTGGTGAGGTCTTTGAAGGCAAGGTCCCGGTGTTTGACACCGTCCTCGAGGCGCGCCGCGAAACCGGTTGCAATGCTTCCATGATTTTCGTCCCCGCCGAATTTGCCGCCGATTCGATCCTTGAAGCGGTCGATGCCGGGGTGGAACTCGTGATTTGCATCACAGAGGGAATTCCCGTTCTCGACATGATGAAGGTCAAAGCTGCCATGGCGCAGAGCTCTTCCCGACTGATTGGCCCGAATTGCCCGGGCATTATCACTCCCGGTCAATGCAAGATCGGGATCATGCCCGGCTATATTCACAAGCCCGGCAAGGTCGGTGTTGTCTCCCGTTCCGGCACGCTCACCTACGAGGCCGTGTGGCAGCTCTCCAGCCGCGGGCATGGTCAATCTACCTGTGTTGGCATTGGCGGTGATCCAATTAACGGCACGTCCCACCTCGACGTGGTAAAAATGTTCAATGACGACCCCGGTACCGAGGCGATCATCATGATCGGTGAGATCGGTGGAACAGCCGAAGAAGAAGCCGCCGAGTGGATCGGAAAGAACTGCAAAAAGCCGGTTGCTGCGTTTATCGCTGGGGCCACCGCGCCTCCGGGACGCCGTATGGGTCACGCTGGCGCGATTGTCAGCGGTGGCAAAGGCACCGCCCAAGGCAAGATCGAGGCGCTCCAAGCCGCTGGCATCGAGGTCGCTGCGACCCCTGCCGATATGGCCGACGCTCTCCTGCGCCGATTGGCCCGCTAAGTTGGCGAATCCAATGCGGGCGCTTGAACGCGCCCGTGGGCTTCGGCCAAGCGGTTGCAACGGAGTATGCAGATTTTTCCTCGCAGCCGGCCAAGATGTGGCATCGAGGTCGGCAATGTGGGGTTCGCCTTCACTCGGACAACTGATTTGCAGTCAATCTGCGCGTGGCCGTTTTGCAGGGGCAGTGAGTTTATTTGGGAGATGCAGTGTTGTTGCTTGGCGTGCTTAGGGAGCGTCGCCATTTCCATTCCTCGAC
>ERZ889217.94-NODE-94-length-55445-cov-11.688915_pt1 | contig 55445 bp, 53 predicted proteins | sample MGYA00521098_ERZ889217 | MGnify/ENA primary metagenome ERZ889217 (study PRJEB32303, sample SAMEA104408613) | aquatic metagenome | biome: Brackish water; feature: Pelagic; material: water | place: Baltic Sea | collected 2014-06-10T22:04:00 | depth 2,362 m ... | reverse complement strand
TTGAGCGTCAAGATGAATCCGAGTGATGGATTATTAGCGGTGGATCGTCTGCGTTCTTCTCCACCAGTAACTATTGCCGGACGAGTTGTGGTCAAGGTGGAAGATTTCAAAGAAGCGAATTTGTTGCGGCTGTGGCTTGACGAAGTTGGTGGGGCGGGGGTGCGATTACAGGTGCGTCCAAGTGGAACCGAACCAAAGGTCAAGTTGTACGGCGAAGCAGTAGATGTGGAAGCAGAAATTTTGCAATCCCTATTGGCAGCCCTTGCGGCCATCCTCTAACTACCCAACCCTTGGGCGCGAAAACATGCCAGGTTTGGCACCTTTGACGCCCATCTCCGTTAAGTCGAGTGTTCAGCACACAGTGCTGCGTGGGGAATCTATGGAAAATGGAAATGAATCGAATTTTCTCTCAGCAGTTCGGGATGATTTCTACGCGACAACTCGTGGCGACAGGAGTTTCTGAGCGGACGATCAGGAGGATGTCCACGGACGGAAGTTTGATGACTGTTCTGCCCGGGGTTTTCCGCGCTCCAACATGGCCAATGGGCCGCCAGCAACTTATGGTCGCTGGATGTCTGAGGAATTCTGATGCGGCTTTGGCTTTCACGACAGCAGGACAATTGCACGGGTTGCGCAAGATGTTTGACGATCGGGTTCATCTATTGGTGCCACATGGAGCGAGTCCCGAGTTGTCTGGCCTAATTGTTCATCGGTGTCGGCGGATTGACCCAGAAGACATTGTCGAAATTGATGGAGGGATGCGAGTCACTTCGGTAGCGCGAACACTCTTCGATGTTGGCGGGGTAGTTGGTCATAAGCGGGTCGTATCGGCGCTGGAGAACGCACTTGATCGAAAACTGGTGGACATTAATGCCATCAGCGAAGTGACCCTGCGGCTATATCATCGAAGACGCCCCGGTTCGCGAGAAATTCGATCGGCACTGATGATGCGAAGTTCTTGGAGTTCAGCCCTTCAGTCCGATCTTGAAGTGCAGGTCCTTGATGCAATTCGCCGTGCCGGGCTGCCAATCCCAGAAATTCAATACGAATTATCATTTGAAGACGGGCACATTATTCGGTTTGATTTTGCGTGGCCGCCTGTGCGGATTGCATTAGAGGTGGATCATTCGTTTTGGCATGTTGGCAGTGAAGAGTCACGGAAAGATAAGCGACGAGATCGCCAAGCAGCTGCTCTCGGATGGCGAACGCTTCGGATCACCGAAGATGATGTTCGATTGGGGCTAGACGGCGCAATTTTGGATGTAGCCGCCGCAATCAGAGCTGCAAAAATTTTCTTGGGCGTCAAAAGTGCCTGAATTGGCAGGTTTTCGCGCCCAACAAGATTATTCGGCAGTACCGACCGGAGTTCCGTCGATGATTTGGTCAAGATATTCAGACAGTCCGTAACCGACTTTGCCCTTGTGCTCATCGGAGAGCATTTCCCAGCGCGTCATTCCCTCACTAATGCGGGTTGTCAACCACTCACCATCAGGTGACTGACGACGATTTCGTAGTGGAATCAAATTTATGACATCGCCCTTGAAGCGCCATTCACGTTCGCTGCGACTTGATCTCAACACCGCTTCAATGTGGCTGTGGTACGTATCATCACCTTCAAAGACGGTGGTGAGTTCGGCGTGATCGCAATAATGCATTTGACCATCTTCCCAGACAAATCCGCCGCGGCTTCCAGGTCCGTCCTTCTTGGCAACGCGCGACATCATGAAGCCTAAGTTCTCATCAAAGTTGGCCGTCAACCAGCGGTAGTACCATGGGGCCTGCCAGTAACGCGGTCCCCATGAATGGTCACGCAAACCGAAGCCGTTGATTTCCCATTCTTGATCTCCGACGCGAATAGTGCCTCGGGCTTTGATCAATTGTTCGTAATGACCGCGGGCGAATTCTTCACCAGGTGCTTCATGCGGTACATCAGGTTCGCCGCCGAACATACTTGAACGACCGAGTCCCGTAAAAGTGATGTGCGCTTCGCATTCGGCATAAGGATTATTTTTGAAAGCAGTTTTTGGATCAACCATTTGTTTGGGCTCTGCTAAGACCAGCACCTTGCCAGCGAAATCGATACGGAGTTCTTCAAAGGGAGTGACCATCGTCCACGTCAGTCCACCAGCGTCAAGTTGATCGTTATTCTCAATGGCTGGGCGCTTAAACATGAAGCCCACCGAACCATCAGGGAGATACAAGCACACTGTCATCTCGGCGGTGCCCTCATTGGCACGGTTGCCCATCCGGAACCATCCACCCACCTTGTTCACCGGATCAAAACAGTTGATGTACATGCTTTCGTTAAAGTTCGACTCGGGGCCGAGTTCGTGCATGTATTCGTCAGCGGGATCGAGTCGTATAGCCATATTTTTACCGTAGTCGTTTAGAACAGCGTCAGTTGTTCCCAGGTGACCGCCACATCAGTCACGACCTGCCAGGTCAGTTTGCGTCGCTTGCCAGGTCGCTTGACTTCTAGGCGATTCGGTCGTAGTGAGCGTGCCGCCCCATGGGCGTCGTGCACTGTGATGCTGCCGTCGCGCTCCACACAAGCAATACGACCAAGTTGCCAGCGTCCCCTGTCCGCCCGGCGAAACCGCACCTCTTCACCGGCAGATAACCCGATACTTCGCAAAACGGCGGATTGTTCATCACTGGACTTCTGTGCTGCCGCCTTGGCGGCAGCCGATTTAGGGGCAGATGCTTTGGGGGGCATGCTTATAAGTTCCCGAATACCCGCGCCTGTAACTTGCGCATCCCTGTCAACCAGCGATCGCGGTCGGCTGCTTTACGTTGTTCAAACTCGGCCACCTGCGGATGCGGGAGAATTAAAAAGCGTTCAGCCTCAATTGCATCTGAAACAAAAAGAGCAACATCGTGGGGCTCAAGAACAACCCCCGCGGCGCGCACAACATTGCTGGCGATCCCCACGCCAGGCGAGTCTCCCTGGCGCAACATGTTTGTGTTGACGCCTTGGGGACATAGACAACTGACGCGCAGTCCGCGATCACCGTAAGTGATTGAAAGTGATTCAGCAAAGGCCACTGCCGCACTCTTGGTGACCGAGTAGGGGATTGATCCGATTTGACTCAGAAGACCAGCGGCAGAGGCAGTGGAACAGAAATATCCTTGACCAGCAGCCAGCCAATCATCGAGTAGATATTTTGCTGCCCATCGATGAGCGTGGACATTGACATTGAAAGCAAGATTCCAGTCTGCTTCGGGAGTTGTCTCAAGAAGAGTTCCGCTACCGACACCTGCATTGGCGAAAAAAAGATCGATACCTGAGTGACCGTCTTGCGAAAGGAACTGTCGGGCGCTCGCCACTAGTTCCTTGTTGCCCTGTTCGGATGCAACATCGGCCACGACTGCCAACACTGAATTCGGACGTGCAGCATTAAGTTCGGCGGCTAGTGCGCCGATACCCGAGGCTTCCACATCACTGACCACGACCCGCGCTCCGAGAGCGTGAAAGCGCCTAGATAGGGCATCTCCGATGCCTCCAGAGGCTCCAGTGACGACCGTTCCAGCTCCAAGAAATTCCATATCTTGATCGTAGATGGTCGATGGTGTGTCTGACGACGCTTGAGCGTGACCGATCTCGCAAAAATCATCGGGATACGATGCACGTATTGAGCGCTTCCATGCGTTACTTTCATAACAAGGAAAAGCGGAGCGATCCGTCAATCCTGAAATAGTAAGTCTCAAACCAAACAAGGAGAACGCGATGACTGATCTACAGATATCTGATGTGATGACCGACAGCGCTCTCGATGACATCAAGGTCATCTCGGTTGATGTCATCAGTGATGCCCTAAGCATCATTGATGCAGCACTGTCGCAAATGGTGAAGCGTGAATTGGTTTCGACGAGTGAGGTCAGTGACTTGTTGCTCGATGTCCGCAATTTATTAACAGCGGCAGTTCGTAGCTAAGTTTTCTGGCGCAGTTTGCGACATAAGTGAAGCACAAAAAATATGTGCTCCTTACGCTGTTGCTCATTGCCTCGTCATGTGGCAGGTCATCTTTAAGCCAGGGTGCTACGGACGTCGAGGCTTTACTCAAGATTGGCATCATCGCTGATTCCTATGGTGAGATGACTTTGGGTATCGATCCCTGGGAAGTTGTGGTGTGTCACATCCCAATCTTCACGAGTGATGAGATTTTTGAGCCATCGTTGGAACGGATGTCATTAAGTAGTAGCGAAATCGTCAAGCGCTTGACTCCCGTGGTGTCGTACTTTAAGCGTCATTCATACGGTCGCTATCAGCCGGTATTCAGCGCAGGGCAAGATGTCACAATCTCAGATACCGAGGCTTCAGATGACTGCGTTGAACGCGCCCTTGATCAGAGTGGACCCGAGGTGCGGGGGGTGATGGTCATCGCCGATGCTGAACATGGTGCCGACGAGTTCGGTGGATGGGGGACGCCTGGAGTTGGTTGCACTGTGTCATGTTCGGCGCGCGACACTCGTCGGTCTGTCTATGCCGGAGCGGGAGACTTTATGGACTATTGGAATGGGGACTCTCCTCTTGATCTTGTTGAGCATGAAATCGGCCACGCCCTTGACTGGCCGCACAGCACGACCTCGGCGAGCAATTCGGGTCAAGAACTTTATGACAGCGCGCTTGATTTGATGAGTGACAGTTCGGCACCACGAATGGTTATTTCTACGAAGCGTCATGGCCCAGGGACATTAGCCATCAACTTGTATGCAGCGCGTTGGTTTGACGATGAACATCTGCAGATTCTTGATAGGTCGCGTCGTGTGAACATAAAAGTTCAGTTGCTAGCAACGGACACAGATTTATCAATCATGGGTACACGTTTTATTGTGATTGCTGATGGAGTAAATAGTTTCTTGACAGTAGAACTGATAGCAGCGCGCGGTGACAATGCTCATCTCAAGTTTGACGCCGTGGCGATCCACCGAATAACGGTGGCAGGAACCTCAGGGGTTGATCGTCAACAGATAGTCATTGATGGTGATATGCAAGACGGCGATAAGTGGACAAGAGATGGCTTAAATGTTGATGTTTTGTCGATTACATCGGTTGATGGCGACATCAAAGCAGAGATTGAAATGACAGTCAAGAAAACCGTCACCGGTTAGCGCAGAAGTTTGACGATAGGGCGCACGGCAAGGCCCAATAATAAACCGACTAATGCGCCACCGATCACGTCAGATGCGTGGTGTATGCGCACAAAGGCGCGACTGGTGCCAACAACGGCAGCTAGCCCAAACCACAGCGGTGCTGACTTTTTGCCGTCAAGTGTGGTGAGTACCGTGGCAGCGAATACTGCCGCGCTGGCGTGGCCACTGGGAAAACTGCTCGTGGATGGAGTCCGCACTGCAAATCGATCGTCCCCACTTGTGGTGGGACGCTCGCGCTTGAAGAGCCGCTTGACTCCCTGATTAACGATCAGCGATTCGGCACCGAGTAACGCCGAAAGAGCGAATGCCTGAGCAGCACGCTTATTGCTTGTTGTCCCGCGGGCCACAGCAATCAGATGCCACACAACACTGAAATCACCGAGATGACTAGCAGCGAGAAAAACGCGTCCGGCGACTTTCGAGGATCTGATGATTTCTAAAAGTTGTTCTGCTCGTTGATCAAAGGCATCAACGGAGGGCCCAAAAAGTCCGACACCTGGTGCTGGTTCTTCGCCGACAAACGACATCAGGATTCCAAAGTGTCAGCAAACGTGTCGATAATGCGCGCTACTCGCGAGGGATCAACGAAGGGTCCGAAGTGATCGAGATCGCTGTACTCAATATGGTTACCCTTGGGCAGTCGATCAGCAATGGCCTCGGCAAAGCCTGAGGGCTGGAATGGTTCGGGATGACCACTGAGGACCCACACTGGAATATTGAGTTCGGGGAGTTTTTTCCACAAGTTTGGTATTTCTGGATTGCGAAAATTAGCTGACTCGAGTTCGGGTTCGCACTTCAAGTGCACCAAGCCATCTTCACCTTTATGAAAACCGCCGCGGACATAAGCGTCAAGAGCTTCAGGGGTGAAGTGCGTCATCGGCATTTTGTTGGAGTAGTTGGTGATCGCTTCTTCGTATGACTTGAAGGTTCTTTTACGACGAGCAGCCCCTTCGGCTAAGGCATTTGGACGATTGGCGGGCATGCGTACATCATCGGGTTTGACAATTGGTTCGTAGAGCAGCAGTCCACGAAAAAGCGTTGGATACTTGATGGCGGCCATCAGCAATGTGGCTCCGCCCATTGAATGACCGACGCCAATAATGCCCTTTGGTTCGGCGATCGACTTCGCTGCGGCGGTGGCGTCAGCGGCGTAACCAGCCCAGGCGACGGTCCAATCCTTTGGCGCAGGGGTGTCGCCATGGCCACGATGATCGAAGGAATGACAGTGAAAATGTTTGATCAGATGTTCAGCGACTGGTTTCCAGCAGAGACCGTGAAAGCCATTGGCATGCGACAGGAGCATATTTGGACCTGAGCCACCGAGGTCATACATTTCAACCTTGACGCCATTGGTGGATGTAACTTTCACGATTGGTTTCTCACTGTCTCTGGCTCAGGGTGATATCAATCGTCTTTGCGACGGAGCCTCCTCCAACCGATGAATAATCGGTCCAAGCAAACTCCAAGCACAACGGCGACGATGAGGTTGACCCATTGCCTGCTGTTAATTTCGAAGTTAAGGAAGTTTACGGGCATTCGGTCCCGGTTCTGCAGGACAAAGACGCCAACTACGACACAGAACGCGAGGAAACTCAGTATGGGCCAAGGTATTTCCCTTGAATCACGTGATCGGGCTGGGCTTTTGTCAGGATTGTTCACTTTCATGACTCCTTGCTTGGGGGAAGGGTTTCCGGCTTTTTAATGGATGGTTCGCGGGGGAGTCCGAGCAAACGCTCTCCAATGATGTTGCGCTGCACCTGACTAGTGCCACCAGCAATACGACCACCAGGCGCCGATAAAACACCGAAGGCGTCTGAGCCGTCAAGCAGAGAGTCCATACCTGAGATTTCGGCGCGCAACATCGAGGTTTCAAACATCATCTCGGTAATACCCAATTTCATCAGCGAGGCGGCCGTCGATGCCACGGGTCCCTGACGTTGAGCCATGGCTTTGTAAGCCATTCCTTGGGAGAGAAGTTTGGCGAGTTTTTGTTTTTCGGTGGCAGATAATTGCCGACCTTCGGCGAGGCGTGAAATCGAATCCAATCGCCGTTCCAGCGAAATCACACTCGTGCCGATATGACCGCGTTCGGAAGTGAGCACGGCCATGCCGACACCCCACCCCCCGTGCAACGGACCGAGCAACGCTTCAGCGGGCATCTCGACATCGGTGAAGAAGACTTCGTCAAATTCGGATTCTCCAGTCATCTGTTTGAGTGGGCGAATGTCAATACCGGGCAAACTCATATCCAGAAGGAAGAAACTGATGCCCTCATGTTTGGGTGCATCTTGATTGGTGCGCGCCATCAGAATTCCCCAGTTGCTGTAGCGCCCGCCAGAACACCAAACTTTTTGACCGTTGATAATGAAACGATCACCGTCGCGTTCGGCCTTTGTGCTCAGTGAACCAAGGTCGCTACCAGCGCCAGGTTCGCTAAATAGTTGACACCACACATGATCGGCACGCAGAGTAGCGTTGAGATGCATGCTCTGTTGCTCGGGAGTTCCGAACTTTTGTATTGATCCACCTGCGAGGACCAGTCCCACCATATTGAATACGCCAGGTACACCTGCGAGAGCGCACTCGTAGAGCCATTGACCTTGATGGGCAGCAGTCAGACCTTGACCACCAACCTCAACGGGCCAATGGATTCCAGTTTTACCATGAGTAAAGAGATGTCGTTGCCAACTCAGACCGGCTTGGACCATATCGGGTGGGCAAATAGCTCCGTAATCACGTGGAGCAAGATGTTTATTTTCAGCCAACCATTGCTTTGCTTGGGCACCAAACTCATCCACAGTGATCATGAGAAACCTCAGTTCATAGATCGGTTACTTAAAAAACGAAAGAAACATGGCAGTTTCTTCGCCTAAATTGCTTGGCACAGAAAAGTTGTCGCGAGCGGTAATGGTCTCCCAATTATTCTGCACATCTTCTGGAGTCAAAGTTGGCGAGTAATAGCCATTGGTTTCTCCCAAGAAAACATGAGCCACGCGTCCACCACCCACAGAGAATAGTTGTCCGCTCACTGGACATTCTTCGTGTGCCAAGAAAGCCACCAGTGGCGAAACTAACTCGGGAGCAAGTTTGTCCTTGAGTGCACCCAAGATATCTTCGGTCATGCGGGTCATTGCTAATGGGGCGATCGCATTGGCCTTGATATTGAAACGGGCACCTTCAACGCCAAGTACACGGGTGAAACCAACAAGGCCCATTTTGGCGGCGCCATAATTTGTCTGTCCAAAGTTGCCGAAAACTCCTGCGGCCGATGAAGTAGAAATGATGCGTCCGTAGCCCTGTTCGCGCATATGCACAAAAGCAGGTTGGGTGACATAAAAGGCGCCTTTCAAGTGCACATCAAGTACCGGATTCAACAGATCGGGGGTCATGTTGTGGAATGCCTTATCGCGCAAGATGCCCGCATTGTTAATCACAATATCCACGCGACCATAGGTATCGATAGCGGTCTGAACGATTGCTTGTCCACCTTCGGGAGTGGCGACTGTGTTGTGATCAGCAACCGCTTCCCCGCCTACGGCCTTGATTTCATCAACAACTATTTGTGCAGCCGAGGCGTTAGAACCAACCCCGTCGATTGATCCGCCGAGGTCATTAACGACGATCAATGCTCCACGTTTGGCCATCATCAAGGCGTGCTGGCGACCAAGACCGCCACCTGCTCCAGTGATAATCGCTACTTTTCCGTCGTATCCGAGTGCTGACATGTTGTGCTCCTACATTGTTATGGGGGATTGATATTCGTCTGGAATCTTATGTGAGTGTTGCCAAGGCAATCTCGGTCAGAGCCTTGTAGTCAAGTTTGCCATTGCTGGCTCGCCCAACAGTGGCTACCACGATGACTCGCTTGGGGGCTTTGTAGGCAGCGTAATGCTGCTTGATAAAGGCGATCAGGTCAGCTTCAACAATGTTCTGGCCGGGCAATGCTTCAACGAGAGCGGTTATGGCTTGCCCAAAGCGTTCATCAGGTACACCGACGACGGCCGCATCGGCCACACTCGGATGTAATTTCAAGGCTTCCTCAACTTCTTCGGGGTAAACCTTTTCGCCACCGGTATTGATGCACTGACTACCTCGTCCGAGAAGGTGCACTGTGCCATCGATATCGATGCTGGCCCAGTCGCCGGGAATCGACCAGCGCACCCCGTTGATGATTTGAAATGTCTTGGCAGACTTTTCGGGATCTTTGTAGTAGCCAATGGGGGTGTTGCCTTTCAACGCAACGCGGCCGATTTCGTTACTTCCCGGTTGCACTTGGCGACCGTCTTCGGTGAGGATCTTGGTATTCGGACCAAGTTCAAAAGATGCAGTCTTTGATTCCCCTGCTGCCGATGTTGTACTTTGCGCCATGCCGATTGCTTCAGATGAACCTAAAGCATCAACCATGATCAGTCGCTCGCTGTGTCGGAGCAAACCCTGTTTTGTTTCGGCAGCAAACATCACGCCACTTGAAACGATGACCCGCAGGCTGGAGATATCCCATCGCTGTGGTTCACTGTCAAGAGCCCGCAAAATCGGTTTAGCGAACGCGTCTCCAACAATGGACATTGAATTCACATGATATTTCTCAATGGTGTCAAGTAATTCGGCAGGGTCAAATTTGCGCCCCGCCATGGTGATGATGCATCCCGCCACAGTGAGATTGCTCATCGCATTGAATAGACCCGTGCCGTGCATCAAAGGCGCGGCGGGCAGATTACGCGGACCAGGGTGTAGCGAGCGTTCGCCAATGGGATCTCCTTGCGGCGTAGGAGGGAGGCGCTTTTTGTTAGTGCTATCTAACGTTAAAAACAAGTCTTCCTGGCGCCACATCACACCCTTGGGCATGCCAGTCGTTCCGCCGGTGTAGAGCAACAAAAGATCGTCACCGCTTCGACCCCACGGGCCCTGAACATTTGTCTCGGTACCTTGCTCGGCGCAGACTTCGTAGTCAGTTGCCCACATCGGACATGGACCACTACCGTCACCGACCCATAGCCAAACGATGACGCCTGGCACTCGGTGTCGTAGCCGCTCAATTGTTTCTGCAAAGACGCCATGGAACACGACTGCTACGACGTCGGCATTGTCCCAGATATATACCAACTCATCATCGGTGTAGCGGTAGTTGGTATTGACTGGGGCTAGGCCGGCCTTGAAGGTTGCAAAAATACTTTCAAGATATTGTGGACAGTTATACATGTACTGGGCGACTTTGTCCTGTTGGCGAACGCCTGCCTGAAGCAATGTCGCGGCGACACCGTTGGCACGACTGTTGAAAACAGACCATGTAAAAATTTGATCTTGATGTTGTTGGGCGGGGGCATCAAGTAGTCGGGCAGCCACTGATTCCCAGGCATCAGCGAAGTTCCATGCACGAGCGATTGACACAATGAGCAAGCGTAGGCGTTTGCGTGTGCTGCTCCAGTATTGGCTCAAACTAAGGTTTGACAATGGACTTTGAACTTCCCGCCAGCGATGACCCCCGTCGTGTTGTGGTGCGAGAGTGGATCGCTCATAACCCGCACCCCAGTGGACGGGTCTTGGCTGATGCTGGCTACGTGGCTCCCCATTGGCCGACACCATTTGGACTTGGGGCTGATCCTGTGCATCAAATCATCATTGATGATGAGTTGAGTAAGGCTGGTATCCGTCGACCGTCAAACCCAATCGGCATTGGTTGGGCTGGGCCGACAATTGTTTTTGCTGGGACTGAGGAGCAAAAGAAAAAATACATTCCACGCTTACTATCGGGCGAAGATTTTTGGTGTCAACTTTTTAGCGAGCCAGGTAGCGGAAGTGATCTGGCGAATTTGGGTACACGGGCAGTTCGTGATGGGGACGAGTACATCATCAATGGGCAAAAGATTTGGACAAGTGGAGCGCAATACGCCAAGTACGGAATCTTGATCGCCCGCACAAACCCTGATGCTCCCAAACACAAGGGAGTCTCGTATTTCATTTGCCCGATGGATCTTCCTGGTATTGAGATTCGCCCGATTCGCGAAATGACGGGAGCCAGCACATTTAACGAAGTTTTTTTCACAGACGTTCGTCTCCCCGTTGCCAATTTGGTCGGTGAACAAGACGAAGGCTGGCGTTTGGCGAAGGTCACTTTGGGTAATGAACGTGTCTCATTATCAACTGGTGGAGTGCTGTGGGGGAGCGGTCCAACGGCTTTGGAAATGTTGGATGCTGTGCGTCTGCGCGGAACAATCACCGACCCTGTGATGCGCCAGCGACTCGCAGTTATTTACACAGAGCATGTTCTTTTGGATTTGATTCGGATGCGTACTCTTTCGGCGCGTTTACGGGGCGAGCAACCAGGAGCTGAGGCGAGCATTCGCAAGATTCTCGCCGACGAGCATGGACAAAATGTGATGGAAGTTGCGCGTGATCTTTTGGGAGCGCAAGCAATGTTGCGCGGCGTTGCTGAGAGTAGTGAGAGCGGATCGCATAATGGGCTTGGCGGCGGCGGTGGTGTCGGTTTGCGGGCGCTTGAACATCCTGGTTGGTTTGATGGTTATATGTTCGCGCGTTCGCTCACAATCGGTGGCGGCACAGGTGAGGTGCAACGCAATATCGTGGCTGAACGCGTACTCGGGTTGCCTCATGACAGTGATGCGCTTCAAGGAATGACATGGGCGCAAACTCAGCGCAAGGTGTAATACCTAACTTTGTTGCGCAGTACAGGGTTGGCCGCCGCAGACATCTGTGAAGGTTCCACCAAATAAGAATTCAGCCATCTGACTTCGCGCAACTTGATCATCGCGCGGGTCGCCATGAGGGTCGCGTCCGACTGACGGAGGCAGGACTTCAACGGGAATCATCTCGGCACCAGAGTCCCAAATAACGATCACGGATCCCGTATCGCCTTCGGCCACATCTTGTAGTCCCCAGCCGGGGGTCACTTCACGTGACCGACCTTCGGCGACCATGGGTCGATAGATCTTGGCTCCGAGAGATCGCGCCTCAACGAAAGCGGTGAGTTCGCTGACCTGATGATCTCCCCAAGCAACGTGCATCAATACTGCCTTGTTGGCCTGAGTGCTGGGTAACGGATCACGAGTGATGTGGTTGATGTACCCGCCTCCCTCGCCGCGGTCCCACAACATCTGCATTAGAGAGATACTTAGCGTGCGATCTCGCCGTGACGGATAGGCGGGGATCATGATGGCTTCATACTCATTAAAGTCAATAGATCGCAGAAGCAAGGTGCTGTAATTGATGCCAGGTACGCCAAGGACTGCGCGACTGATATCGGGGGAGACGGCGGTGATCGCAGAACCCATGATGCCGCCTTGGCTATTGCCGTAGTAGATCAAGTCCCCATCAACTTTGACATTGTTGAATGCGGGGTCAGACAATATGCCGTTATCGACCGTCATTAAACGACCAAGAGCAATCATGTTGACGATGCCTTGTTGCAGGCGATCCGCCACAGTAGGGAAGTTGGATAAATCTTGCAGTGATGTCACCGCATTAACAACATCGTCTTCACTCATGCCAGCCCACTTGGTGGCGCAGAACAGCACGCCGGCCTCTTGAGCAAGACCGCGCACATCGCCACCGTATTCAATTTCATATTCGCTACCCAATAATCCGTGACCATAAAGACCAGGGTGCAAAACCACAGATGGGTCATCGGCAGCCATTTTGGGAACTTGACATAGAAATGGGACATCAACGATTGCGCCCATGATCGGTAGTCGATTTGGGCCCGTATCTGACGGTGTGTAATTGAAAGCCTGACCTGGCGAACCATCGCCTGTGAGATGAGTGGGGAGTTTGAAAGTGCCTGCAACTTGTACTGCAACATCTTCTTTTGAAGCGGGGACAACTGCCGTGATTGTAAACTGAGGTGCATTTGTCGTCAGCCACTCAAGGGTGTTGTCGCGCACTTGCAAGATGCGACCAGTCAGATTCTCTGTGGATGCCACCGTGAAATCCCACGCCAGTTGGAGTGTGGAGCGATCAATCTCAGCACTCTGCAATGCGTTGAACATTTTTTCCATATCGGCAGTGCGGGTGTTTAATTGTTCAATATCTGATTCGTAAGCGTCGCGGTAGTACTGGAATATCGGTGATGGAATGACATCTGAGCCAGCGCTTGTCTTGAGACCACGTAATGCCACAATGTAGATGTGACCTTCGCTGAGGGCGATAGCGGGATGAATTATCAGTAAGGGTTGTTCGCCATCAACTACGGCGTCAAGTTCGGCCCACAATGGGACTCTCTCCCCGGACTCCTGATCAATGATGACTACCGAGGCGCTGTCGGCGAGTGATGATTCAAGATCGGTCCACGAAGGGAGAGCTGAAGCCTCAGCGTCTAGATCATCTATGTGCGTGAGGATTGAACTGTTTGGGCTGAATCCATCGTTGGTGTTCCAATCGGTGGCATCAATGGCGACACCCGATGCATTAGCTGGCATCGAAGAGGCGGGAATATTCACGCGTAAGCCAGTTGGAGTTGATTCATCGGCAATTGCATAGCGATTGCTGGGGAAAGGCAAGAGGCATTGGGAGGTGTCAAGTTCATCGCATCCGACGGGGCTTAAGGTCAGTGCCTCTTCAACAGCCAAACGCATCTCGGCGCTGAGGGCCTGACTTGCTGGTGCGGTAGCGCTGGTCGGCGCCTGGGTATCAGTCAAAGCCGAATCGCTACTTGAGCAAGCACTGCCTGCAAAAATGATGGCAGCAGTCCATATTGAAAGTCGACGAATCTTCATGTTATTTCCCCCCGAGGTACACGCGAATCGGCGTGACCGATTGTTAGCCGAACTATAGAGCACAAGTGGGCAGTCCTTCGTTGAGTGCTAGTAATATCTGCTCGTGTTGTCCCCATTTGGTCGCTTAAAGGCTGCCCTTCTGATGTTTTTTCTGGTCGTGGGATGTGTCAACATCGTGGCTTGTGCTCCTGATGACCAAGCGGGCGCGGGCTCCTGGGCCCCCTATCCGACCTCTTCATGTCCCACTCGCACTGCCGTCACTGGGCGTCCTTTAGTGATTGTCGCCACCGTTGCGCCGATTACAAGTTTGGTCGCCAACATCGCTGCAGGAAGTGGCACGGTGATTCAGGGCATTGTTCCCGAAGGCACAAATAGCCACACATACGAACCTCCACCAAGTGTGGCGGCAACGCTTGAAGATGCGGACATTGTGTTCATCAATGGGTTAAATCTTGAAGCGCCGACGAAATCATTGGCCCAAGCAAATGCTCAAGATGGCTCGGTGATTTGCGAATTGGGGACAGCGACACTTCCCACCGATCAGTGGATCTATGACTTCTCATTTCCGCGAGATGGGGGAAAGCCAAATCCTCATGTGTGGACTAACCCACTGATGGCAAAAGACTATGCGGCTCTGATTCGTGATTCGTTGGTTTCGGCCGATCCATTACATAGCGAGATCTATGAAAGCAATTATCAAGCCTTAGCGATCAAGATTGACGCGTTAGATCAGGCCATCATCACGGCAACTGCAACTATTGAAAGTCCTCAGAGACTGTTACTGACCTATCACGACGCGTATGCCTATTTCGCTCGGACATATGGTTGGACGGTCATCGGCGCCATTCAGTTATCATCCTTTGAAGAGCCCACTCCTCGGGAGGTTGCCGATTTGATTGATCAGGTTAAAGATGCTGGTGTTCCCGCAATCTTCGGTAGCGAGGTTTTTCCATCAAGCGTGCTCGAACAAATCGGTAATGAAGCGGGGGTTCGTTATGTCGATGTTCTGCGCGATGACGATTTGATCGGCGCGCCCGGGGACCCAGAACACTCGTGGCTTGCGCTGATGCGTTTTGACTACCTGACGATGGTTGAATCTCTTGGTGGAGATGCTTCGGCTTTGAAGGCACTGGATGTTACTGATGTCGGACTAGACACGGCGGATTACTCACAATGAAGTCGAGTGCCTTGAATAGTTCTGGGAATGCTTTTCCAGCACCTTTGATTGCTTGCGACCATTTGTCGTGTACCTATGGCAACGGCACGGTGATTGAGGGCGTGGACCTGAGCGTTCATCCGGGCGAGTTTGTTGGAATCGTGGGCCCATCGGGTTCAGGAAAAACTACCCTCCTCAAAGCGATGCTGGGCTCTATTAAGGCCTCTCACGGCAGCGTCACGCGCGCATCAGGATTGAGCGTCGCTTATGTCCCTCAATTAGAGACAGTGGATTGGAATTTCCCAGTCACGGTCGGCGAAGTAGTCGGAATGAGTCGCCCACAAAAGTCATGGTGGCCCGGTTCGTCATCATCCGAACGTCAGGCGATTGAAGAAGTTCTTGAAAGACTCGGGCTTGGTGGTTTAGTGCAACGCCACATCCGCGAATTGTCTGGTGGTCAGCAACAGCGCGTCTTCTTGGCCAGGGCGTTAATTCAAAAGCCTGATGTTTTGATTTTGGACGAACCTACCGCAGGAATTGATGTCACGACCCGCCACGAAATACTTCATGTCTTGGCAGACCTCAATGAAGGTCCACCTCAAGGGGACGGAATTGCGATTGTCTTGACGACTCATGATCTCAATGGCTTGGCAGCTCACTTGCCGCGGCTGGTCTGCTTCAATCGCACTGTGATTGCCGATGGAACCCCCAGCGAAGTTCTTCAGCCATATTTCCTAGAGCGAACTTTCGGGGCGCCAATGGAAGTGCTGCAACATGGTGGAATGCCCATCGTCCTTGAACAAGGTAGCGATGAACTACGGCTTCGACTGAGTCGCAAGGGCGCATCGTGATATTCGCCGTTGACTTATGGAAACCATTTACGTATGAATTCTTTCGCAATGGTTTACTGATTGCGACTCTTGCGGGTGCCCTGTGTGGACTGATTGGCGTCTTCGTTGTCCTGCGTGGAATGAGCTATATCGGACATGGTCTGAGCCATGCCGTGTTCGGTGGGGCTGCTTTAGCAGCGGTATTAAACCTGAGTTATTTTCTAGGTGCTGGCTTGTGGGGCTTGGCTTCGGGGTTAATGATTGGGCGAGTAGCGCGAAAGCGCATCATTGGCGCAGATGCAGCAATCGGTGTGATTACGACAGCATCATTTGCCATGGGACTCGCCTTGCAAGCCAGATTTGGTCAAGCGAAACAGAGTATTGACGCAGTGTTGTTCGGCAATGTGCTCGGCGTATTTACTGGTGACCTATTGGCTGTTGCCGGAGTGGGGATCTTGAGCGTGGTCGTGGTCGTGACCTTATACCGCAAATTATTGTTCGCCACCTTTGATCCTGAGGTCGCAGGAGTGAGCGGTGTCAATGTGCCCGGTATGGAAGCAGTATTGATGGTTCTTTTATCGGCCACCATTTTGGTGACGGTGCGAGTCATCGGCGTGCTGCTGATTTCGGCATTGCTGGTTTTGCCGGCGGTCACCGCTCGGCTGTTGACGAATTCATTTGGTCGCATGTTGTGGCTTTCGCCAGTGCTCGGAGCAATCTTTGGGGGAGTCGGGATGTACGTCAGTTGGTACGCCGATGTTCCGAGTGGTGCGGTCATTATTTTGGCTGGCACTTTGGTCTTCATCGTCGTCTACACCGCAGTCGGTGTTCGTCGCCGTGGTCGGGTGGCGGGGATGGATCATCATGGCCCATCACTGCGAGCCGCATAATCAAGAATTGATGACCCATTCAACGCCCTCGGGCGTGTCGCGTACTTCAATATTGTTCGCTGCCAATCGATCGCGGATGAGATCCGATAAGTCGTAACGCTTGTCGGCACGAACTGCACTTCGCAAGTCAAGGAGCACATTCATCAAAGGTTCAAGGCTGACGCGAGGATCAATGAGACCCCCGACAGCGGCATCACCTAAGCGGACAATCATCGAGCGCAAGGCTGCATGGGCGAGATCCATTTCGCGGCCTTGCAAAGTGTCTGCCGACCAATTATGGATTGAAGACTCAAGTTCTAGGGTGGCCCGTGCTGCACCGGCAGCATCACCAGATGCCAGCGCGATGTCGAAGGCTTGCTCAGCGTCCTTGACTTCAGCGGCAAGGGACAAACTTTCTGGTGCACTAGTTTCGTTTACTAACGCCTGTGGGGCAAAGTCGATGGCGACGTTGACTACGCCTCGCGTTGGATCGCGTAAGGCATCAATTGGCAAGACCGCACCAGTTTGGTGAACGACAGACTTACCTTTGATACGGATTGTTATTGTGCTATTGCCAATGACGGTGGCAGTGTCAGCATCAAGATCAAAAATGACACCAGTGTGTTCGTCAACACCGATGACATGAGCATCATCAGGGAGTTGATTTTCAAGCATGGATAAACGTCGTTCGCCTAAATAGCAAAAGCGCGTGTCATGGTGCCCACCTTCGGCATTGTCGTAGTGCGGGATGACAGCCACATTGAGTCCCAACTCACCGAGGACATCGAGACCCTCAAGCCAAGTTGGCTCATTTCCGACTTTGTAGATCTCGTAGACGGGAACTGTGTAGCGACCCAAAGTGAGGGCTGCAGCAGAAGCAAAGGTCACCGCTCCACCAGTGCGCATTTTCGAGCGCATGATTTCGGGGACTGTGGTCCCTGTCCATTGACGCAAGGCGTAGGTGGGACTTCCTGGTCCAGCGAATACATAATCTGCCTGACGAATACGACTCAATCCTTGTTCAACCACAAGGGTGTCGGCCCCATGGATCTGTGTCAGCCCAGCGATTTCAATGTTGTAGCCCACGCTCTTACGGAAATATTCCACTGCTTTGGCCGCAAGTTCGGGAGCATTTTCTTGGAAACCGTACGGCGTGTCAAGAACAACGGCCTTGGGTGTGCCTGGAAACCGAGCAATGAGTTCACGATGATGCTTCATCATCGTCGGCGCTGTTTCGCCTGAACCCATGATTGTCAGAAGGCGTGGCAGGGATGTCATGAGAAGAAACCATTCTGAGTGTGAGTGACTAAAACTTCTGCACACCGGTCAGGGAATTGGGCGTGGAGATCGTGATGCGCGGGTCTGAACCAATGGACACGTCCATTCGGCAGATGCTCAAGAGCAAAGTTTATCGCTTGCTCTTTATTTGATGTCCAATTGACATCACCCGAATCAGCAGGCATGAAAAGAACTGGTCGGGAAATATCAGGAAACAGATGAGATGGTTGATGTAACCACAATTCTTTGAGGATCATCATGTGTCGTTCAAAGGTCAGCCATGGACTGATCGTGCCATCATCATGAAAGGCAAAATTGCTCAGCGAACCGATGATTCCTGATTCCGGCCAGTCGGTGTTGGTGGCGCGAATTGCACTTTCCAATCGTCCGCTGCGCATGCCGGCCAGTCGTGGTGGTTTCATTCGCTCGGCGCAATCTTCCCACTTGCTAAATAATTGACCGATTTCGATGACTCCACCGTCAACGGGTACGCAAGCAAGAACGCGATCTGGATGCTGATGTGCGGCGTGGACAACAATGTTGCCACCCCATGACTGGCCCACAAAAATCGCGCGCTCAATGTGCAGTTCGTCAAGTAGCGCGCAGAGGTCGTGGCATATCGTGTCAAAGTCGTACCCAGTATCCGGCTTGTCGCTGTGACCGTGACCGCGCAGGTCAACGGCGACGCTGGCAAACCCCTGAGAAGCGAGGGCATCGCCCACGCCATCCCACATCCGAGCGTTAGAGGCCAGACCGTGAATGAGTAAAAATGTCGGGTGCGGGGTCGTCGTGGGTCCGCGGCGTAAAACCCGCACATTGACATCAGGATCCACGCCGATCTTCAACTCGGTGGCGTGCTTGACGGGGAATCGCTCGGAGGTTGATGACATATCTTGTTCAGTCTGCCTCCTGTGAGTGACTAATGAGAGAGTCAAGGGCAAGCAATTGGGTTCCTCGGCGTGCCACGATAGGAGGGTGAAAGATTTTGACCCTGTCTCAGGCGCCACGGGAGATGACGACTTAGCAGCCAAAATTGCGCGGCTTGAAGAAATCATCCTTGATCTCAATCATGTTGTCGTGGCGTTTAGCGGCGGAGCGGACTCTGCTTTTGTGGCCGCTATGGCTCATCGGCTTTTAGGTACTGAACACGCTCACGCTGTGACGGCGGTATCTCCGAGCCTGGCTGGTGAAGAGGAAACTGATTGCCGACGTTTAGCCGAGGAGTGGGGATTGCGTTGGACTCCGGTCCAGACTGCCGAAATGGAACGTGCCGCTTATCGCGCTAACGATATTGATCGCTGTTATCACTGCAAGGCCGAACTCATGGACGTTGTCGGCCCGATTGCCGAGCTTGAGCGGGCGACAGTGGTGTTAGGGGTCAATGTTGACGATTTGGCGGATCATCGCCCAGGTCAGCGCGCCGCTCTTGAGCGTGGGGCAGTCTTCCCTTTGGTTCAGGCTGGTTTCACAAAGAAAGACGTTCGGCGTGCATCCTTGGCTATGGGGCTTCGTACATGGGATAAGCCGGCGGCTGCCTGTTTGGCGAGTCGAGTTCCGTATGGCACTCCAGTCAGTGTGGATATTTTGAGCAGAGTCGATCGTGCCGAATCAGCTCTGCATGGTTTGGGATTTCGACAAGTTCGGGTGCGCCATTACGGCGAGACAGCGCGTATTGAAGTTGAGCAAAGTGTTCTCGATCAGGCGATAGCCAATCGGGTTGCGATTATTGAGGCCGTCAAAGATGCTGGGTATCGCTATGTCACTCTTGATCTTGAGGGCTTTCGCTCTGGGAATCTCAATGGAGCGATCGCAGACAGTTCGTCAAGCGCGCACTGACGCTCGTAAGGTTGTCTGAGGGTTTTAGGACCAGGGCGATTGTCCGTGCATTCAAGGAGAAACTATGAAACTGTCAATGATGCTGAATTATGGCGGTGGCTTTCACGCCGCAGTGGACACAGTTGTCGAATACGAAAAAGCGGGATTGGACACAGTCTGGATCGCCGAGGCCTACAGCGCCGATGCCATCAGTCAGGTCGGGTACTTGGCTGCCAAGACCAGCAAAGTAGAGATTGGTACTGGCATCCTCAATGTGTATAGCCGTACACCTGCGTTGATGGCGATGACGGCTGCTGGTTGTGACTATGTCAGCAACGGTCGTTTTATTCTCGGTCTCGGTGCGAGTGGACCTCAGGTCATTGAAGGTTTTCACGGCGTGCCATATGAGAAGCCAATGATGCGGATCAAGGAATATATTCAGGCCTGTCGCATGATTTGGGCGCGCGAAGAACCTTTTCACATGGACGGTGAAACTATCAAGGTACCTCTACCAGCAGGTCAAGGTACTGGTCTCGGGCGTGCTCTGAAAATCATTAAGCCTGGCCAAGCCATTCGCAAAGACATTCCCATTTGGTGGGCCAGTCTGATGGGCTTAAGCGTCTCAGCAACTGCAGAAGTTGCCAACGGTTGGATGCCAATCTTCTTTGATCCTGATAAATATCAGCAGGTGTGGGGCGCTGACCTGAAAAAGGGTCTTGCCAAGCGCGACCCATCCATGCCACCTCTAGAAATTTCTGCTGGTGGAATGCTGGCCATTGACGAATCATTGACCGGTGACGCGCAAAAGAAGATTCTTGATTACAGCCGTCCAAATGCTGCCTTGTATATCGGTGGCATGGGCGCTCGTGACAAAAACTTTTATAACACGATTTGCAAGAAATACGGCTATGAAAAAGAAGCTATTGAGATCCAGGATTTGTATCTCTCGGGCAAGAAGGAAGAAGCTGCAGCCGCTGTTCCTGGTGAGATGCTGATGAACTCCAACCTCGTGGGACCAAAGAGCTTCATCAAAGAACGTATTGCTTCATTCAAGGAGGCTGGTGTCACCATGTTGTCAATTAACCCTGTCGGTCCAAACGCAATTGCGAACATTGAGACTCTGAAAGAGATGATCGGCTAATGGCTATTTTTGGGGGAACGGTTGCTCCAGGTTGGGAAAAAGTTCGCCAGGCCTTTGTCGAGAACTTAGAAAACACTGAGGAAGTCGGAGCAGGAGTAGCGGTGTATCACCGCGGTCAGAAGGTTGTTGATTTATGGGGTGGAACCTTTGACGAATCCGCTTCCCAGCCATATGCCCAAGACACGCTGCAACTAGTTTTCTCCACGACAAAAGGCATCACCGCTATCGCTGTTGCAATCTGCGTTGAGCGCGGGCTGTTGTCCTACGACGAAAAAGTCAGCACCTACTGGCCCGAATTCGCACAAGCTGGCAAGGGCGACGCCACTGTTGCACAATTGTTGTCGCATCAGTGTGGTTTATACACCGTTGACGGTGAGATCTCTTTGGCAGAAGCTTTGGATTGGTCAACAATTACTTCACGACTTGCCGCTACCAAGCCTCGTTGGGAGATCGGCACAAATCACGGTTATCACGCACTGACCTACGGTTGGCTGGCTGGAGAACTGGTGCGTCGAGTTGATCCACAACATCGCAGTTTGGGAACTTTCGTGCAGCAAGAAATCGTGGGTACGGTCGGTGGCGAATTGTGGATTGGTTTGCCCGAGGCACAAGAGTCGCGGGTGTCGCCGATGATTGGTGGACTCAACTCAATTCCTGAAGATATGGATCCTGCCGTCAAAGCAATCATGGAACAATTCATGGGCCCGGATTCGCCAGGTGGACAAGCGCTCAGTCTGAACGGCGCTTTTGGCGTCGATGGAGCATTCAATCGCCGTGATGTTCACGCCGCTGAAATCCCGGCAGCCAATTGCATCACAAACGCTCCTTCATTGGCTCGTATTTACGCAGCAACTATTGGTGATGTAGACGGAGTGAGATTGTTGGCATCGGCGACCGTTGAAACGGCTCGCACTTTGGTGACACCTGAAAATGAACCCGACGCATGTCTGATTATGCCGACAACTTTCGGTATGGGCTTTATGGTGCATGGTCCTTTTTCCTTATTCGGCGGACCGGGTTCGTTTGGTCATCCAGGTGCTGGTGGATCGGTCGCTTTTGCACTTCCTGAAAAGGAAATGGGTTTCGCCTATGTCATGAACAAGATGGCCACGAATCTGGCAAATGATTTTAGGGCTCAGCGTTTATCTGAGGCTGCGGTAGGTTGCGCAGACGCTGTATCGCTTTGATATAGACAACGCTGGCGAAGGCTGCGGCGATAGCGAAGACAGAGATGGCTTGGCGTACACCGAGCAACTCGGAAGCAATTCCAGCTAGAGCGCTGGTTACTGAAAGCGTGAGCGTGACGAGTGCAAAGTCGCCAGCAAGGATGCGACCGCGCACATGGTCGGGGGAGCGGAGTTGTACGCCGTAGGTACTGAGGGTCCATTGGGCGCCCCCGCCAAGGTGAGCGATTGTGATGAAGACCGCTGTCAGGATCAATGCGGGCATCCATGCGCCAATTAAGTAGCAACCGCTAAAAATCAGACTGGAGACGCCGCAAACTTTGAGCACTTTATTGATATCACCACCCGTATATCGCGTTACTAGCAGTGGACCGAGCCCAGCTCCGACCCCACGGGCGGCGATCAAAAGTCCGCGTGAGGAATCTCCTCCGTTAAAAACATCGGAGGCCAAAACGGCGAGTTGGCTAACGACTCCGGCTCCAATGGCGAAAGTGGTTTTAGAAAAGATGAGGGCCAATAAAACTGGGTCACGACGAGCATGGACTAGCGCCTCACGCATGTCGGCGATGGGTCTGATGCGCTGATTGATTGCCGATTTCTCACGCGTCATCTGCATTGGCTGACGTACCGAAGCAAACATGATCGCAGCCAATGCAAATGAAATGGCGTTAGCGATGAAGGCGGCGTCGCGACCAAAGACTGAGGCGAAAACTCCACCGATCGCTGCTCCGACAGCCAGCATCACGCCCCATGTTGAACCAAATAACGAGTTTGCCTTGGCAAGTTCTGCATCGTCGCGCACGAGGTTCGGTATTGCTGCTTCGGTAGATGGCTTGACGACCGCGGCCAATGCCGACACCGTGCTCTGAAAAAGAAAAGCCATCCACACCGTATGACTACCAACAAACAACAGTCCGAGAGCGGCGATCGCTTGGACGCAGGAGACAAAGATCAAGATACGTCGTCGATCAAAGCGGTCGGCCATAGAACCAGCAATGGGCGAGGCTAAAAATGAAGGTAATGAAAAAGAGACAATAACCAGCGAGACAAGAAAACTTGAGCCCGTGAGATCATCAACGAGACCCACCAAAGCGACGAAACTAAACCAGTCACCAAGGTATGAAATCACTTGGGCAATAAATATACGGCGGAGATCTGGATTAGTGCGAAGCATTTTCAACATGACGTATTGACACTAGAACCCTGTTGGCGGGAGTGGCGTCTCAAAGAGAGAATCAGTTGACTTTACTGATGACTTCATCGCCGTAGCGCGCTAGCGCATCAGCAGTATCGCGGTAGAACAAGAACGAGGGCACGATCACTCGCGCGACTCCGATATCAGTTAAACCTTTGACCTCGTTGAGTGCATTCGGGCCGATGGCCCCGTTGCCACCCGTAGTCATTTCAATCGCATCGGGATCACGGCCACATTGACGAGCTGTATCGCGGGCGATATCAAACGAACGTGACAATTGTTCGTGTGTTCCTTTGCCGGGGAAGAAACCATCGCCCAAGCGCCCTGCGCGTCGAGCTGCGATGTCGGTATGTCCGCCAATATGAATCGGAATCATGCCGTTGACTGGTTGAGGGCGCATGATGCACTCATCAAAGTTGGTGTACTCGCTATGGTGGCTGGCCTTTTCTTGGGTCCACAGAGCACGCATGGCAGCGATGTAATCGTCGTTGCGTCTACCGCGATCGGCGAATGGCACGCCAATCGCGTCGAATTCCTCTTCGAGCCAACCGACTCCGACGCCGAGCAACATACGGCCTTTGGAAAGATGATCAAGGGTTGCGATCTCTTTAGCTAAGACAACTGGATTGCGTTGGGGCAAAATCAAAATTCCTGTTGCCAATTTGATTGTCTGAGTAGCCGCGGCCAGAAAGGACAGCCAGATCAGCGGGTCGGGGATGGGTGACTCTTCTCCACCGGGCATTTTGCCTGAAGCATCGTAGGGATAAGGTGAGTCATAGTTGGATGGAACCACGACATGTTCAACGGTCCATAATGATTCAAAGCCGGCAGCCTCGGCTGCTTGTGCCATGACAATGGCTTTGTCGGGATGGCTAAAGGGGCCAGTATTGGCAAAGGCAATAGCGAATTTCACGAAGTAACTCCTTGTTTAGTTGCGCATCATGTCAAGAAGCGGTTGAAGAATCATTGCGTATCGCGTTGGGTTCGAAAGATTCGTGCTGGCAGCCACAAGTACGTCTGCGTCAGCCTGGGTGGTGATGTCCCATGTGGCTGTCGTCCAGGTTCGCTCGTTACTGACTTGTACGAGTACCAGATCACCTTCGTTGAGCATTGACCAGTCGGCTGGCTGTGGGGAATCATCTGTTGGCAGGTGGCACAATTTCGTGCTTCTGGGTCGGTGAGAGGACATCAGATGTCCTCTCACCGACCCAGAAGCGCTATACGTGAAGCGCGAAGTAACGCACGTTGAGCCGATCGTAAGGCTCGGTCGGCTTCGTGAATGGCGGCCAGCAGGTCATCGTGCTTACCACCCAAGTTGGCCTGACCTAAGTCGGCGACACGCTGGCGGTAGCGGTCGGTGCCTTCAGCGATAACAGCTAATTCGGCGGCGATAGTTGACAAGTCTGCAGTGGTCACCCCGTCACCATATGTCACACCATGGTGCTCGGCGGAAACCTACCCAATAGTGAACTACCGACTTGGGTAGCCTTGAGTCCTGTGACCCGAGTGCCTGTACGAGACGATTTATCTGCCCTCGAGGGGTACCACTCGCCCCAAGTGGATGTCCGTGTGCGTCTCAACACCAATGAAGCGCCAGTTGCTCCGCCACAAGCCTTCCGCGAGGCCTACGCCGAAGCTATTTCTGACATTGAGTGGCATCGCTATCCCGATCGAGCGGCATCTGGATTGCGGTCTGCGATTGCCGATCTACACGGCGTGTCTCCAGAGATGGTGTTCGTTGCCAACGGCAGCAACGAGGTCTTGCAAACAGTGCTTCTAACATTCGCTGGTCCTGGGCGCACGGTGGCCACATTTGAACCGACTTACCAACTGCATAGTCACATTGCGCGGATCACTGGTGCAACCGTCATTGAAGGTGAACGTAGTACTGACTTTTCACTTGATGTCAACGAAGTTCGTCGTGTGATCAATGAGTTTCATCCGCATGTGACATTTTTGTGTTCCCCAAATAATCCAACTGGAGGGGTCGACTCACCTGAACTGGTTGCTGAGGTCTTGGCATTGAGCACAGGGCTAGTTGTCGTCGACGAGGCCTACGGGCAATTCGCCCCATGGAGCGCCTTAGAACTGATCAACGAAGAGACACCACTCGTCGTGACGCGCACATTCTCTAAGACATGGAGTATGGCCGCGGCGCGTCTGGGTTATTTAATTGGTCCGCGTTGGTTGGTGGCCGAACTTGACAAAGTTGTCTTGCCGTATCACCTTGATACAGCGAAGCAGATTGCCGGCACTCTGGCGGTGCAATTTCAGGGTGATATGGAAGAGCGGGTGCGAACAATCGTGGCAGAACGTGAACGTCTGGTGAATGCTCTAGCGTCGCTTGATGTGGATGTTTTTGAGAGCGGAGCAAACTTTATTTTGGTGCGTCCACGATCAAAAAGCGGTCGAACAGTGTGGCAAGGTTTGCTTGACCGCAGTGTTTTAATTAGAGATTGTTCAAGTTGGCCCAGACTTGCTGATTGCCTGCGTGTCACCATTGGTACGCCGGAACAAGATGATATTTTTCTTAAGGCCCTAACGGAGGTTTTATCATGAGTCGAATTGCTACTCGTTCGCGAACAACGGCGGAAACATCAATTGAGTTATCAGTCAATCTTGATGGCTCGGGTCAGTGCGATGTCAGTACTGGCATTCCGTTCTATGACCACATGTTGTCCCAAGTCGGTAAACACGGCGGATTTGATCTGCGTATTGCGGCCAAGGGTGATCTACATATTGATACTCACCACACCGTCGAAGACGTAGCGATTACCTTGGGTGAAGCGATACGTGAGGCTCTTGGTGACAAGACCGGAGTGCGCCGTTTTGCAAGTGGTCTCTATCCACTCGACGAAGCTCTTGTTGAAATCGCTTTGGATCTCTCTGGACGTCCATTTGTCGTCTGGGATGTGCCTCTTCCAGAGTGCTTGCCACTTGGGAACCCTGCGTTTGATCCACAATTGGCGGAGCATGCCATCAGTTCGCTGGCCATGTCTGCCGCAGTGACATTGCACGTCACTTTGAAGCATGGCCACAATGTGCATCACATCATTGAGGCGGCGTTCAAAGGTCTTGGTCGCTGCTTGCGCGACGCAGTACGTATTGAGGGATCCGAAGTGCCATCAACGAAAGGCGTTCTGTGACGGCACCTGTTATTGCTGTATTGGATTACGGCATTGGCAATCTGCGTTCTGCAGAAAAAGCTTTGCAAAAAGTCGGTGCCGACGCGCGTCTGACCCGTGATCCAGATTTCGTGGCGAGTGCGGACGCAGTCGTGCTACCAGGAGTAGGTGCTTTCGGAGCATGTATGGCTGCATTGCGAGCCGCAGGGCTGGAAAAGGTCGTGCACCAAGCCGTTGATTCTGGTCGCCCTTTCCTTGGCATCTGTGTTGGTATGCAGATGCTCTTTACAGGGAGTGAAGAGAATCTTGAGGCACGCGGCTTAGACATCATTTCCGGCATGGTCGAATGGATTCCACCCGGAGTCAAGCGACCACAGATGCAATGGAACAAGTTGAATTTTGAACATCCAAAAGATCCAATGTTCGCAGGCCCATTGCTCTCACAATCTGCCGATGGTTCATGGGTCTATTTTGTGCACTCGTTACACGGTGTCCCCAATGACGACAAGGTGATTGCCGCTACCTGTGAATACAGCGGCACGCTAAATGCTGCGTTTCGACTCGGCAATGTTTTCGCCACGCAATTTCATCCCGAGAAATCTGGCGCCAGCGGTCTTGCGTTGTTGGACAACTTTGTGAAAGCCGTGGGCAAGTCATGACTGTCGAGTTGTACCCGGCGATTGATCTTCGCGGCGGTAAGGTCGTGCGACTTTTACAAGGCGACTATGCCCAAGAAACTGTGTACGGGGATGATCCCGTTGCTGTGGCACTATCTTTCGTTGAGGCTGGAGCGACTTGGATTCATATTGTTGACCTTGATGCAGCGCGTACAGGTGAAGCCATCAATCGTCGCGTCGTGGCATCCGTGGCGCGCGCGGTGGGTGATCGGGCGGCGGTACAAACTGGCGGAGGAGTGCGCTCTTTAAGTGACGCTCAGGCCTTATGTGATGCTGGCGTAGCGCGTGTGGTGATGGGTTCGGCGGCCGTCGCCGATCCAAGTTTGGTTGAAGAGGCAGCAAAAATCGTTGCTGTGGCAGTAGGCCTCGATCACCGTGGCGGCGAGATTGCGGTTCACGGTTGGACGCAGGACTCTGGAGTGCAACTCAACGATGCCTTGTCGTGGTTTCCGTCCGCATCGGCTTTCGTGATTACGGATATCTCGCGCGATGGCATGTTGCAGGGTCCCGATGTGGACGGACTGCGTGCTGCCGCCTTGGCTACCACCATTCCTGTGATCGCTAGCGGTGGCGTGGCTTCACTTGACGATGTTCGGGCATTGGGCGACATTCAAACTTTGGCCGGGGTCATTACTGGCAAGGCCTTGTATGAAGGTCGTTTTAGCGTCGCAGAGGCCATATCGGTGTTGCGTCATGTGAACGGAATGTCATGAAGGTGGCGCGCGTTATTCCTTGTCTAGATGTGACTAATGGTCGCGTTGTGAAGGGAACCAATTTTGTAAATCTGCGCGATGCTGGGGACCCTGTCGAATTAGCTGCGCAGTATGACGCGGAAGGTGCCGATGAATTGGTCTTTTTAGACATCACAGCGTCAAGCGATGGTCGCGCAACCATGGTTGATGTCATTTCGCGAACTGCTGAACAAGTTTTTATTCCCTTCACTGTTGGAGGGGGTATTCGCAGTGTGGAAGATGCGCGACGAATGTTGCGTGCCGGGGCGGACAAAGTGAGTGTCAATACCTCTGCGGTCGAGAACCCGCAGTTGATTACCGAAATCGCCAGTGAGTTTGGTTCACAGTGCGTGGTCTGTGCGGTTGATGCCAAGAGTCGGTCCGATGGTTCTGTGGGCTATGAAGTGTTTTTGCACGGTGGGCGAACACCCACTGGGATTGACGTCGTCGAATGGGTCACGCGCGCTTGCGCTCTGGGAGCGGGTGAAATACTCTTGACCTCGATGGACCGTGATGGCACCAAAGAGGGATTTGATCTTGAGATCACGCGCCGTGTGAGTGATGCCGTGGGAGTTCCTGTTATCGCCTCTGGGGGAGTGGGAACACTCGAACATCTTGTCGACGGCATTGTCATCGGCGGTGCTGATGCAGTTTTGGCGGCTTCTATTTTTCACTTTGGTGAGTTCACTGTGGCTCAAGCGAAACAAAGAATGCTTGATGCGGGAATCATCGTTCGGCCGGCACATTGACTCAGCCTCCATTCGCTCATGAACCGTTCACGGTGATTGATGGGGGACTCTCAACAGCGCTTGAATTGCTGGGGGCCGATGTGTCTGGGTCGTTGTGGACAGCACAGACTGTCATCGATGACCCCGCGCTTTTGGAGCGCGCGCATCGCTCGTTCGTTGAAGCAGGTTCACAGATCATCGCCTCCGCTAGTTACCAATGTGGACAGAGCCAATTTGAATCCTGTGGTCTGACTCCAGGGCAATCTCGTCAAGCGTTACTCGACACAACTTTGATTGCTCGACGTGCTGTGGCTGGGACGAAGACATTGGTCGCTGCATCCATTGGACCATTTGGGGCGTGCTTGGCTGATGGCAGCGAATACACCGGCCGTTATGACATTGAGTGGTGCGACATTGAGGACTATCACCGCAATAAAATGAACATTCTCATTGACTCTGGCGCAGACCTAATTGCCGTGGAAACAATCCCCTTGGCTGATGAAGCCAGGCTCATCGCCGAGATTTTGCAGGAGTGTGGATCTCCGCCCGCATGGTTCAGTTTCGGTTTCGCTGACAGCGCTGTGACTTATGGAGGAGACACAGTGGCAGCAGCGGTGATGAGTGTCGTGGGTTATGACAATCTGATTGGTTTAGGAATCAATTGCACTCACCCCATCTATGTTGAAGGACTTTTGTTGGCCATGGGACAACTTGCCCCCACCACGGCCTTTGTGGTTTATCCCAATCACGGCCGCGCATGGGACGCCGTAGGGCGTTGTTGGACAGGGAGCAGTGAGTCAATTCCTTCAACGGCAGAACTCACGAGATGGGTGCAACTTGGTGCAAAGTTCATCGGCGGTTGTTGTGGTGTGGGACCCGATGAGATCGCCGAATTAGTGCGCCGCTCTCGTCACTTGGACTGATCAACACCTAAGGTTGCCACCTATGACTACCTCGCCTGTTGCCAAGTTCACGCCCAATCCGAAGATGGAATATCGCCGACTCGGTCGCAGTGGGCTGAAGGTCTCGGTCTTATCTTTTGGAAGTTGGGTGACTTTTGATACCCAACTGAATGATGACATGGCACGCGATTGCATGGCGATTGCATGGGATGCCGGATGCAACTTTTTTGATAATGCCGAGGCTTATGCCGGCGGCGAGAGTGAAGCGATCATGGGTCGTGTCATCAAAGATTTAGGTTGGCGTCGCCAAGATTACGTGTTGTCCACCAAGATCTTTTGGGGCATTGAGGGTGGTGTGCCCAATATGGGGAACACCCTGAATCGCAAATATGTGCATCACGCTATTGAGGGTTGCTTGGATCGCTTGCAAGTTGATTTCGTGGACTTATTGTTCTGTCACCGCGCCGACCCGAATACGCCGATTGAAGAAACTGTGTGGGCGATGAGCGATCTCATTGATCAAGGAAAAGTTCTCTATTGGGGAACTAGCGAATGGACGGCCGACGAAATTCGCGCGGCCTGGGATATAGCGGATCGTCATCATCTGCATAAGCCGGTTATGGAACAACCGCAATACAACATGCTTGAGCGCAAGCGCGTGGAGGTTGAGTACAAGCGTCTCTATGAGGACATTGGACTCGGAACGACTATTTGGAGTCCCTTGGCCTCAGGGGTTTTGACCGGCAAATATCTTGATGGAGTTCCCGAAGACTCACGGGCGGCGTTACCTGGATACTCATGGCTTGCCGAACGCCTGACTGCCGAAAAAGCGCAAAATACTGTCAAGAAATTGATGCCTATTGCTGAGGGGCTTGGATGCACTTTGGCGCAGATGGCTCTTGCCTGGTGCACAAAGAATCCGAATGTGTCGACGGTCATTACTGGGGCCAGCAAAGCCTCACAGGTCGTAGAGAATTTTAAAGCACTTGATGTGATTGAACTTTTGACCCCAGAGGTGATGGGGCAAATTAAGACGGCTCTGCGTTCTTAAGCCACTGCGCTACATGATCGGCCACCAATTGCGTGCGACCCAATAAAAAGTGATCCACGCCGGTGATTGTTTCTTGATGAGAGTTGATCCACTCACCGGTGGTGTGTGCAATTTGTGAAGGCGTGCTGAACTGGTCATGTTCGCCAACGAGTAAAAGTTTTTGCCGAGGATCACCGCTGGCTAAAACTCTCGCGGGAATGGGTAGCGCAGCGAGTGGGGGAGCGACCGCTATCCATCCATTGACTCGCGGTTCGACGACATTGAGTCCGACCACAGAACCAAATGAATAACCGCAGACCCAGACGCCGCGATCGTCCATCTGCGATAGAAAGTCGATTCCTGCGGCTATGTCAAGACGTTCGGCATCGCCGTTATCGTGCTCGCCGAAACTTGCGCCAGCCCCACGAAAATCGAAGCGCAAAGTGTGAAATCCGTGCTTCGGTAAAGTCCGAAAGAGGGCTTCAATCACGGGATTGAGCCGATCCCCGCCATACAACGGGTGGGGATGCGCGAGAACAACCGCACCGCGAATTGGCTGGCTGGAATGCGCTGTCATGACCTCGCCGACCAACTGCACCCCATCAATAGTGGTCAAGGTGATCGAAGAGGGAGGGAATTCGGTTTCGTTTGGCACACTCTTGACGGTACCGTGCCCGTTGTGGCTGAAGGAAAAGATAAAAAGTCAAAACCTGAGACGGAAGTAGCTAAAGACCCCATCGGGTTAGACAAATTAGCTATTCAGATGTTGAATGATCGGTTATTGGTCAAGATTCCAGATAAGGATGCCGAACGACGCAGTATGGGCGGGATTTTGATACCCGCCACCGCTCAGATCTCCAAGCGACTGGTGTGGGCCGAGGTCGTGGCCTTGGGTCAAAACGTGCGCAGTGTCGAAGTCGGGGACCGAGTTCTCTTCGGGCCTGAGGATCGCTACGAGGTCGAGGTCGGAGGCTTGGATTACATCATGCTGCGCGAACGAGACATTCACGCCGTGGCTGCCAGTCGAATTGATGGCCATACTGGGCTGTATCTCTGACAAGGTAGGGGTTATGAATGTGATTGTTCCCACCTCTGAACAGTTAGCCGCTGTGAAGTACAACTCCGATGGTCTCGTTCCTGTCGTGACTCAGGACATCATCAATGGTGATGTCCTGATGATGGCTTGGATGAATGCGGAGAGTTTGTCGATGACATTTGCTGAGGGTCGCATGGTGTATTGGAGCCGCAGTCGTCAAGAGTTGTGGCGTAAAGGCGATACGAGTGGTGATCGACAGTTCGTGCGTGAAGCGTATTACGACTGCGATGGTGACACGCTTTTATTTAAAGTTGAACAAGAAGGAAATGGTGCTTGCCATACCGGTGCGCGCACCTGCTTCTTCTCTAGATTTGGAAACATTGAGTGACTAGTTCTTTAGAAGTACATCCGACGCGCCAAGAGTTTCATTCTTTGGCAGGTCAGTACACGGTGGTGCCAGTCTGGGTTGAAGTTCTTGCAGACTTGGAAACACCAGTTGCTGCTTTTGCCAAATTGGTGGGCGACGAGCCAGGTTTCCTACTTGAGTCGGTGGAGCACGGTGAACGTTGGAGTCGGTTTAGTTTTGTCGGGCGTCATCCGCGTGCGACCTTGGAACTCATTGATGGTGAACTGCGCGTCACGGGCGACATCCCTGCATCGGTACCGCGCGATCAGGGCATGTTGGCAGCAATTGAAGCACTTGTGCTCGAATATCGCAGTCCAGTGATCCCTGATCTGCCGCCTTTGCAAGGTGGAGTGATGGGGTTTCTCGGCTACGACATTGTTCGTGAAGTTGAATCTCTGCCAAATACTCCACATGATGATCGGCACCTACCCGATGGGGTGATGAGCGTTATTGGTTCGTTGGCGGCTTTTGACCACTGGCGACAACGGGTCTATCTCATTGAAAGTGTTCCCGTTGTGGCCCTCAATGCGCAGCCACTCAGTGCCGTCGAACTAGATGTCTTGTATGACGAGGCGGCACAAAGAGCGCTTCGCGCCGTTGAAGATTTAGCCCGTCCCTTGCCATACACCCCAGTGGAGCCTCCTCAACGAGATGATGTTCTCCCTGTGGCCACTAGTTCAATGCCCAATGGGGCGTACCAGCGCGCCGTGGAAGTGGCCAAGGAATACATCAAGGCCGGTGACATTTTTCAAGTTGTTTTATCGCAACGTTATGAACTGCAACTTGATGCTGATCCCTTTGATATGTATCGCGTTTTGCGTCAAGTGAATCCCAGTCCGTACATGTATTTCTTGCGTCATCCAGGGGTCACTATCGTTGGTAGTTCCCCCGAACCGATGGTGCAGTTGCTCGGCGGTCGGGTGATCAGTCGGCCGATCGCGGGAACTCGCAAACGCGGCACCAATGATGAGCATGATCGTCGCTTAGCCGCCGAACTTCGCGAAAACCCAAAGGAAGTGGCTGAACATGTCATGCTCGTTGACCTCGCGCGCAACGATGTCGGTCGTGTCTCATCTTTTGGCACAGTGAAAGTAGATGAACTGATGACTCTTGAAAAATACAGTCATGTGATGCATCTGACATCTCAGGTCAGCGGTGATTTGCTACCTGGGAAAACGGCGATTGATGTTTTGCGTGCCACTCTGCCTGCAGGCACTGTGAGTGGTGCCCCTAAAGTACGGGCCATGGAAATCATTGACGAACTCGAACCTGTCAAGCGTGGCCCCTATGCAGGAGTTGTGGGCTACGTCGATTTCAGTGGCAACCTAGACACGGCGATAGCAATTCGGACGATGTTCATTGGTCCATCGGCAGCATATTTGCAGGCTGGTGCTGGGATTGTGGCCGACAGTGAACCCGATGATGAAGATTTAGAATGTCGCAATAAGGCAGCGGGCTTATTGGCTGCAATACCAGCGGCGCGTCGGATGACGACCCGTCGCCTTGAAGGTGGAACGAAGGCATGACCGTCGCAAAAATTGTCGCCAGTGAGATTGAACGTTTGGTGTTCACGGTCAGTGGATCGGATGCTGGGAAATATTTGCATTCGCAATTGAGCAATGATGTTGTCTCGCTCTTAGTCGGTCAGTCGCGCTATTCATTTGTCCTTGAACCCATGGGTAAAGTCATCGCCTTAGTTCGCGTCACGCGTGTTAGTGAAGAGGTTTTCGTTCTTGATACCGATGCAGTTGAGGCACTGTCGGATCAACTATTGGAACGCCTCAATCGTTTTAAGATTCGCGTCAAAGCCGAGATTGTTGTTTCAACCGAAAAATATCTCTGTATTCGGAGTACCGATGGCTCATCGCTTGAAGTTGAGGGAGGTATCCCTGCGCAATGGGGTAATGGTTCGGCGGTTGACGTACCGTCAGGAACAGTTGACCTGGGTCATCCTGAGGGCACTGAACAAGTACCTGGCGAAGTCCTTGAGGCGTTGCGTATTCATGCTGGCTGGCCGATGATGGGGCGCGAAATTGTCGCCGGAGAAACTTTGCCCGCGGCAACAGGTGTCATCAGCGTTGCTGTGAGTTTCACCAAGGGTTGTTACCCCGGACAAGAATTGGTTGAACGAATGGACAGTAGAGGCTCGACAGCACCAAAGACTTTGCGTCTTTTGCAAGGCGAAAGCACCGTTGGAGCAGTCCCCGGTGGGGCGATCATCGTCGACGGAGTTGAGGTTGGAGTGTTTACATCAGTGGGCGAGGGCGTTGCCTTGGGCTATGTGGCTCGCGCTGTTGATATTGGCGTTCGTGTGGGGTCCGCTAACGACTCGGTGGAGTGACCTCGGTGCGAAGTTGGGCGAGAAGTTCTTCGATATCGGCTCGTCCGCGCAAAACTTGCAAATCGGCGAACTGCTCGAGAGCGAGAAAAAGAAGGGACGAATCCTCGTCGACTCTGCCAGCGACGGTGATCCACTGCGCAGCAGAATCGAAGTACCCCATGGCGCAGACACTGCGCGCGACTTCAACTGCCACACTTGATGACGGGCGTTCAGTAAATAGCGCGGCCCCATACCGTGCGGCCTCTTCAAAGCGCGAAGTGCGGCGTAGCACGCAGAGCAAAGTGCAGGCGCTGAGTTCATGAGTCTGCGCTGTTGGTTCAGGTAACGGACGTTGAAGACCCGAGACAAGTGGTTCAAGTTGCTCAACTGACGCAGCATGCGGGGGCCACCATGGTGCGCGCTGTGTCGAGGTGTTGAGTAAATCTTCGATGATCACTGCAGTGGCCGAGGAGTGACTAGCGCGATATCGGCAATAGGCATCCCACCATGGTGACATCACCTGCTGCCCGTGCAAAAGACTTGGGCGGCCGCTGCGCCAAGCATTGTCTTCAGCTTCAGCAAGAATTTTTTGCTGCAAGATGTGCGCTTGACGACGCTTGTCTGGCGAGGCTGAGGAGAGTTGCGAAAGCGTTTGCAGTTGCAGAAACAGCAGAAGCGCGGCGAATACCACGAGTGGTCGAAGATTGTCCACGAGAACCATCCCCGTCAATGCCAGAACGGTGAGTGGGACACTGAGACGAATCATGAGTTCACGCCCACGCCCTGGAGCGAAGAAGTCAATGATCTCGCTGGCGATATTGCCTCCATCCAGCGGCAGAACCGGGATCAGATTTAAGACCCCAATGACAGGCCCAGCCCACCAGATAGCGAACGACGAATAGTCGGCGGCGTATTGATCGTGGGCTAAGGGGTTGACTCCCATCGCCAGTAGCACAGCGACACCGGTGAGGATTTGTACAAGAGGTCCAGCCAACGAAATACCGGCTCTCTCCCAGCGCTGAAGGGGGCGCACTGGGGTGAATGATGCATATCCTGCCAAAAACTCTAAGGAAATGGAAGCCTTTGCACCTGTTCGGCGTGCTGCAAAGGCGTGGCCGAGTTCATGCAGGATTGTGAAGAATGCGACCGACCCCGCAAGCCAGGGGCCCATGGGAACGCCGTTGATAATAATGATCAGCAGCATGAACATGGCAAAACCTGGACGAACTTGAATCGGGAAACCGAAGATTCGCATGAATAACGATGTTAGGACTTGCGGGCCCGGGTTCTAGACTCGTCTACCGTGCCTTACGTCTACTCTTTTGATCACAAACACCGCCGTCCTCCGATGCAGATGAAGGATCTGCTGGGAGGAAAGGGGGCCAACCTGGGGGAGATGACCAGTGTTTTGAAACTCCCCGTTCCTCCTGGTTTCACCATCAGCACCGATGCCTGTCGCGACTACATGGTGGGTGGATGGCCCAAGAGCATTGACGTTGAGATGAGGGCGCAAGTCACCAAACTTGAAAAAGCCATGAAGCGTAAACTTGGCGATCCAAGTGATCCGTTATTGGTCAGCGTGCGCTCTGGGGCAAAGTTCTCCATGCCAGGGATGATGGACACCGTCCTGAACTTGGGCTTGAACGACCAAAGCGTGAAAGGTCTTGCCCGCGCCACAGGAAACGAGCGTTTCGCCTATGACTCGTATCGTCGTTTTATTGCGATGTATGGACGTATTGTTTTGGGCGTTGAAGGATCGCATTTCGAGCATCCGCTTGAGGCAGCAAAAGATAAAGCCAAAGTCAAGACTGACTCTGAACTCACTTCCGCCGCACTCAAAGAATTATGTGTTCGTTACTTGGCGGTCGTGAAAAAAGAAACCGGTAAGGCATTCCCGCAAAAGCCCGAGGCGCAATTGCGTGGGGCAGTTGAAGCTGTATTTAAAAGTTGGAATGGGGCGCGCGCTATTGCATATCGCGTGCGTGAAAAGATTGCCCACGATTTGGGGACTGCCGTCAACATACAAGTCATGGTTTTTGGTAACCGTGATGAAAATTCTGGTACTGGGGTGGGCTTCACGCGCAACGCGGCAACTGGTGAAAATGTTCCATACGGCGACTTCCTGGTCAATGCTCAAGGAGAAGATGTCGTTGCCGGAATTCGCAATACCGAAGATCTTGATGCTTTGAAATCTCAGTTCCCGAAGATTCACGCCGAATTGATGGGTGTTTTTCTGCGCCTTGAGGCGCACTACAAAGATATGTGCGACACCGAGTTCACTATTGAACAGGGCAAGTTGTGGATGTTGCAGACACGCGTCGGCAAGCGCACAGGGGCGGCCTCGTTGCGTATGGCTGTGGACATGACCAAGGGGACCAAGGGACCTAAGGGTGTGTGGAAGATCTCTCGTGAAGAAGCCATCACTCGAGTGGCCGCTGAACATCTTGATCAGGTTTTACATCCGCAGTTTGAAGCAGGAGTGAAAAAGGTGATCGCTAAAGGTTTAGCTGCCTCACCTGGCGCGGCAGTCGGCAAGGTGTATTTCACCGCCGATGATGCCGTAGATGCATCTGATCGCGGAGAAAAAGTGATTTTGGTGCGAAGCGAAACCAGTCCTGAAGATGTGCACGGGATGATGATCGCGGAAGGTATTCTGACGGCCCGCGGTGGTCTTGTCAGTCATGCCGCGGTTGTCGCACGAGGCTGGGGAACCCCTGCCGTGGTTGGCGCCGAAGCAATCAAAATTGATGGGAAAAAGTTCACTGCGGGGTCGGTCACCGTTGTTGAAGGTGACGTTATTTCCTTGGATGGCACGACAGGTGAAGTCGTCGTTGGATCACTGGCGTTATCGCAAGCCAAACCGCCCAAAGAGTTTGACATTATTTTGCAATGGTGCGATCAGATTCGTAAGGGCAAGATGGCGGTGCGCGCTAACGCCGACACAGGCGAAGAAGCGACTAATGCCCGCAAGTTGGGTGCTCAAGGTATTGGACTGTGTCGTACTGAGCACATGTTCTTGGCTCCCGATCGTTTGCCCGTCGTACGACGCATGATTTTGGCTCAAACCCCTGCCGATGAAGCTAAAGCCCTTGAAGAATTACGCAAGGTACAAAAGAAAGACTTCATTGAGATTTTGAAAGCCATGGATGGTCTGCCGGTGACCGTACGTCTCTTGGATCCACCGCTACACGAGTTCCTGCCCAATGTTCATGAATTGGAGATAGAAAAAGCTACTGCAGTTGCCGGCGCTTGGTCCAGCGAACAAGAGCAATTGCTTAAGGCTGCGCAGGATTGGTCGGAACACAACCCGATGCTGGGTACCCGTGGTGTGCGTCTCGGAGTCATTAAGCCTGGTCTCTATGCAATGCAGGTACAGGCGTTAATGGAAGCTGCCGCTGATCGCGTCGCTAAAGGTGGCAAGCCGATTGTGGAAGTTATGATCCCACTCACGGTGACTCGCGAAGAATTGGCTTTAGCTCGTTCCTGGGTTGTGAAGGGAATCGCTGATGCCACCAAGGGATCGGCGAAAAAACCAAGGGTCTCCATCGGAACCATGATTGAAACTCCGCGGGCGGCATTGCGAGCAGATCAGTTGGCGCAAGAAGCCGACTTTTTTAGCTTTGGAACCAATGACCTCACGCAGATGACATTCGGTTTCAGTCGTGACGATGTTGAAAGTCGGATGATGCCGGCATATTTGGAAAATGGTTTACTCAAGCGCAATCCATTTGAAACTATTGACCCAGACGGAGTGGGTGAACTGGTGGAGATTGCCGCTCAACGTGGCCGAGCGGCTAAGCCAGGTATCAAGTTGGGCGTGTGCGGTGAACACGGTGGCGATCCAGAGTCGATTGACCTGTTCTATCGCGCTGGTCTTGATTATGTCAGTTGCTCCCCATTCAGAGTGCCGATCGCTCGTTTGGCTGTTGCGCAGTCAATCCTTGCGAGCGCCGGCAAGAAAAAGACGGAAACTAAATAGTCCTGACTTTTAAGATGAGGACTTGTGATCTATGATTTATTTGCTATGTACTTAATCTCCGAGGTAACGGATAAAAGCAATTTTGTTAATCTCTCCGTTCCGGGCTGGGCTTGGGTGGCGCTGATAGCTTTTATTTCTCTACTGTTGGCATTTGACATTCTGGTTATTCACCGCAAGGCCCATGACGTCGGTCCACGCGAAGCAATTATTGAAAGCGCTGCTTGGATTTCGCTGGGCTTAGCCTTCACCGGAGTTGTCGCTTGGGGCTTTGGCGGTGCGGCAGCGGGTGAATACATCAGTGGTTATTTGATTGAAAAAAGTTTGAGTATTGACAACGTGTTTGTCTGGGCTCTTATTTTGAGTTTTTACAAGATTCCGTTGAAGTATCAGCATCGAGTTCTTTTTTGGGGCATCTTCGGCGCTCTCGCGTTGCGTGCTGTATTCATTTTCGCTGGCGTCGCATTGATTGAAAAGTTCACTTGGGTGCTGTACATTTTCGGAGCCTTCTTGTTGTATACCGCAGTCAAATTAGTGATTAAACCTGAGCACGCGAGCAACCCGTCTAAGGGTCGGTTCATGAAGTTGGTGAACCGCGTTGTGCCAAGCACTCCTGAACTTGACGGTCAGAAACTCTTCACCCGTAAAAATGGGGTGCGTCTTGCGACTCCCTTATTCGCGGTTCTGTTATTGATTGAATTCACCGATGTTATTTTTGCGGTGGACTCGGTACCTGCGGTCTTGGCCGTCAGTCGTGAACAGTTCATTGTCTTTTCCTCCAATGCCTTCGCCATTCTCGGGCTACGAGCGTTGTATTTCCTATTAGCCGATGCCCACGCTCGGTTCAGATACCTCAAAGAGGGACTCTCGGTGATCCTGGCTTTTGTCGGGATCAAGATGATCATCCTTGAGTGGTATCACATCCCGACCGTGATTTCCCTTGCCGTGATCATCGTGGTTATGTTCCTTGCTGTCGTTTTGTCGATCAAAGCCGATCGCACTAAATCTGCTCAGCCACCCATGCATTAGCCTGTCCACATGGGTTTTGTGGAAGAAGACATCGAACGGGTGCGGGCTGCCACCTCGATTGTTGAAGTCATCCAGGGATATGTCGCGTTACGCAAAGCAGGTCGCAACTGGGTTGGTCTGTGTCCATTCCACGCGGAAAAAAGTGGTTCATTCAACGTGCGTGAAGAAACATCGCGTTACAAATGTTTCGGTTGTCAAGCTGCCGGGGACGTATTCACCTTTGTGCAAGAGATTGAACATATTGACTTTCCGGCATCGGTTGAAAAATTAGCTGCGCGTTCGAATATCACCCTCACCTACACCACGGGGGGCGAAGGTCAAGATCGTTCTCGGCGTAAGCAATTGCTCGGCGCCATGGAGTCGGCGGTTGAGTGGTATCACCAACGCCTACTGAAATCGCCTGATGCACGGTCCGCTCGTGAGTATTTGCGCGATAGGGGATTGGCGGGAGATGTTGCTCGCCAGTTCCGTTTGGGTTACGCCCCCGATGAATGGGATGCTTTGAGCAGTTATCTCACGGAGCAAGGTTTCAAGGCCGATGTGCTGAGTGATGTCGGTCTGGCTTTTACGAATAAATCCAACCGTCTTCAAGATTCGTTTCGCGCTCGAATCATGTTCCCGATTTTTAGCGACAACGGAGACGCCGTTGCCTTCGGCGGACGCATTCTTCCCGGAAGCACTGATCCAGCCAAATATAAGAACTCTGCAGAAACCAAAATTTACTTCAAGTCGAAAACTCTGTATGGCATGAACTGGGCCAAGAGCGATGTCGTCAAAGATGACCAAGTCATCGTCTGCGAGGGTTATACCGATGTCATCGGTTTTCACCGTTCGGGTGTGCCACGTGCGGTAGCTACATGTGGGACATCGCTGACCGAAGAGCATGTCAGAATGATGAAGAGGTTTGCTACAAAAGTCGTATTGGCTTTTGACGCCGATAAGGCTGGCCAAGGTGCGGCCGAGAAGTTCTACGCTTGGGAAGAAAAATATCAGGTACGAGTATCTGTGGCGCGGTTCCCCGACGGCAAAGATCCAGGTGATTTAGCCAGTTCGGATCCGCAGGCACTGGCCTTAGCGATTAAGGATGCCGTGCCGTTTCTTCGTTTCAGATTGGACAGAGTCATCGCTGCTCAGCCGCAACGAACTCCTGAAGATCGGGCACGATTGGCATCTCTCGCAATGCAGGTGATCAATGAGCATCCCGATGTCAATGTCCGCAAACTATATGCCGGCGAGGTAGCGACCATTGTCGGTCTTCCCGTAGCCGATTTGGCTCGCCTGGCCGAACGTCGTTCAACTCAACCTGTCATTTCGGCACCCATACCTCGTGCCTCGGGCGACAGTGATAGCGCCGAATTCATAGCCATCGCTTTATTACTGCAGACATGGGATGCGATAGCGCCATGGTTGATTGAAGATCTGTTCTACTCGGAGATTCCACGCCGAGCATTCCTCAATTTGGCTCATGCTGCCGAAGTTGAGCAAGGCTCACTGTTGAATAATGCCTTGGCGAGCGCAGATCCTGAAGTGCGTGAACTTTTAGAACGTGCCGCTGTAGCAGATATAGACATTGATCCGCCATCGGTTGCTCTCAGTCTGATCGCGGTTGGCGTACGTAGAACGTTGAGTCAGCGCACTGGCATCGTTGACCCTGTGGAGATTCTCGAAGATCGCGCGGCGCGCTTAGAACTTGAGAAACTTGACGATCCGAAAACTGGTTTTGTGACCGCTGAGTCATTGCTAAGGTGGCTAGGTATTAGGGGAACTACAACTCGGGGGTAAGGGTGACATTTGACAGTGCGGAAGCTTGCGATGCACTTCTCGCGGTGACCTCAGTGCCGGTGTCGGGGATTGACCTGCACGAGTGGATTGGTCTCTTGGCGTATGGTCATCGTCGCGGAGAATTGTCAACTGAAGAAATCGTTGATGTTCTTCATGATGTTGAATTATCGCCTGCTGTGATTGACGCCGTGCGGGAGGCCATTGAAGATTCTGGCATTGTGGTTGATCAGTCATTTGATCTTGATGACAGCGGCGAATTGCGTCGGCCACAACTGCAAGGCTCGCTCATAAGTTCAGGCAAAGGAGCCGGTCGTGGTACCCGTTCCGCATCACATCAAGAAGGAGACTCAGGAAGTCAGGATGCTGTCCGCTTGTATTTACAAGAGATCAGTCGCATTGCATTATTGACCGCCGAACAGGAGAAATTTCTTGGTCGTCGTATGACCGATGGTGTTACTGCGCAGGCTGAATTGCTGGCTTTAGGCGATGATGTTTCCGTTTTGGATGGACGTCGGCTGAAGCGCCTTATTGATAATGGACGAAAAGCGCGCGAAGAAATGACACAGGCCAATCTACGTTTAGTCGTCAGTATCGCCAAGCGCTACGCGCGTTCATCAATGCCTTTGGCGGATGCGATTCAAAGCGGAAACATTGGTCTGATCCGCGCTGTTGAGAAGTATGACTACACCCGTGGTTTCAAATTCTCCACCTATGCAACATGGTGGATTAAACAGTCCATAGCTCGCGCAGTAGCTGAAGAGACACGCAATATTCGTATCCCAGCGCATGCAATGGAGAGCATCAATCGTGCATTGCGAGTGCAACGAGAGTTATCGCAGAAGCTTCAGCGCGAACCGTCATTGTTGGAGATTGCCCAAGTGCTCGGAGAATCTCCGAGAAAGGTGGCCGAGTATTTCAGTCTTGCCGCCGATACCAAAAGTCTTGATCAACCAACGCGGAGTGAAGGGGATGCGACCTACGCCGACAATTTGGCGTCGACAGACAGTGTTGATCCAAGTGATGGCTTGCAATATGAAGATCTACGCGAGGCCCTGCAACTGGTACTGAATGATCTCCCAGAGCGTGAGAAAGAAGTCATGAGGATGCGGTTTGGGCTAGGTGGCGGGGAAAACGCCACTCTTGAGGAAGTGGGGCAGGCCTTTAACATCACCCGCGAGCGTGTCCGCCAGATTGAAGTCCGCACTTTGTTTCGTTTGCGGCATGTGACTGCGAGTGCGACGTTGAGAGACTTTGTCGACTAGCCCCTACTGACCTATAGACGGCTTCTTCAGGGGTATCCTGACATCGTTATGTCGCAACGGGAAGAACGCTCTTATATCGTCAGAACCTTCGGGTGTCAGATGAATGACCATGATTCGGAGCGAATTTCCGGTCTTTTGGAGACTGACGGCCTAGTACCTGTGCAGGACGAAGACGATGCGGACATCGTTGTCCTGAATACATGTTGTATTCGTGAAAACGCGGATAATAAGTTGTACGGCAATCTCGGGATGTTGAAGCGCTGGAAAGACGCTCGTGAAGGTCGTCAGATTGTGGTGTCTGGTTGCTTGGCGCAAAAGGATCGCGACATAGTGCGTGACCGTGCCCCATGGGTTGATGTCGTGATGGGTACCCACAATGTCCATCGTGCCGCTGAACTCGTTGAGCAAGCGCGCACCTCAGGTCCAGTGACAGAGATTCTTCAAGAAGCAGTTCTCGATGACCATGCCATGTTCCCTTCGGCTCTTCCCGCCAAAAGGGTAAATTCCTACGACGCATGGGTCACTATTCAAATTGGTTGTGATAACTCCTGTGCTTTTTGCATCGTTCCCACCGTACGCGGAGCGGAAATCAGTCGCCCATACGAGGACATTGTCAGCGAAGTTCGACTCTTGGTCTCCCAAGGTGTCACAGAGGTAACACTGTTAGGTCAAAATGTGAATAGCTACGGACGTGATCTGCAGTTGGATAGGCGCCGATCTGGCGAATCTGTTTCCGCTGCGCCGCGATTTAGTGAACTGTTGCGCGAGGTTGGCAATATTGAAGGTATTCGTCGCGTGCGATTTGTTAGTCCGCATCCCAAAGACATGCGACCAGAAACTTTCGCCACGATGGCAGAGGTTTCAGCGGTCTGCGAGCATCTCCATTACCCATTGCAATCAGGGAGCGATCGCATATTGGCGATGATGCACCGTGGTTACTCAGCGCGGCGTTATCTCGAAAAAATTGTTGAAGGTAGGGGACTGATTGCTGATCTAGCGATTAGCACGGACATCATTGTCGGCTTTCCTGGTGAAACAGAGGCAGATTTTCAACAGACTCTTGAGGTGTCGGCAGCAGCCGAATATGACTACGCCTATACCTACATGTTTTCTCCGCGTGAGGGCACTGAGGCAGCACGCATGACAGATCTTTTTGTAGATCCAGCCGTCGTAGCTGATCGTTTTGCTCGCCTGCGAGTAGTCGTTGAACATTCGGCCGTGCTCAAGCACGAAGCACGCATTGGACGAATTGAAGATGTTTTGATTGAAGGACCTTCACGGCGTAACCCTGTGGTCTATCAGGCTCGTACTCGCCAGAATAAAGTGGTGCACTTCACTCCCACAGAACCAATCCGCACGGGAAGTTACGGTTTGGTGGAAATCACCAGTGCCGCACCGCACCACTTGCGTGGAGTGTTGCGAGAAGTAACTGCGGATCCTGCGCATAAAGTACGCATTCCAGTCGCTTCGCTGTGAGTATTCGATGACGTTTCGTTCATTGGTCATATTGGGCCCCACGGCCAGTGGAAAATCATCGTTGGCAATGGCCTTGGCGACATCTGTTGCTGGTCGTGATTTGGGTATTGAACTGCTGTCGATTGACGCCATGCAGGTGTATCGCGGTATGGATATCGGAACTGCTAAGCCGACCGTCAGCGAACAAGCTTTGGTGCGACATCACCTCATTGACTTGGTGGATGCCACGCAAGCATTTACGGTGGCACAATTTCAAATCGCGTATCAACATGCGGTTGACGACATCACGAGCCGTGGTGGAAGGGCACTGCTAGTCGGTGGAACTGGACTGTATGTGCGCGCTGTGGTTGACGGACTGACCTTGCCTGGTCAGTGGCCCGAGGTTCGGGCGCGACTTGATGATGAGTTGGTCGCTCTTGGATCTCAAGCCTTGCATCAACGTCTCTGCCAACTTGATCCCACGGCGGGGAGCAAGATGGAGCCGAGTAATTCGCGGAGAATCATTCGGGCCCTAGAAGTGTGTGAGGGGAGTGGACGCCCTTTCTCTTCGTTTGGTCCCGGCGTGGATACTTATCCTGCGAGCGAGGTCCAACAAGTGGCTTTGCGGTGGCCCCGCGATGTTTTAGCGAGACGTATTGAAGAGCGCGTCCGAGTGATGATTGAGCGGGGACTGCAAGCCGAAGTAGAGAATCTTTTAACTCAAGGTCTGTCTCCAACGGCCCTGCAGGCTCTGGGCTATAAGGAGATGATTGAACATATTGAGGGGCGCATGTCACTCGAAGAAGTCATAGCCACCATCGTCGTGAAAACTCGCCAGTTCGCAGTTCGTCAAGAGCGCTGGTTCCGTCGGGATCCACGAATCAACTGGTTCGACATCGAAAGTGACCCAGTGACCGAAGTGGCACCCCAACTCATTGGGCTTTTGGCGTAACCTGAGATTCATCGCTATGGATATCAGACTGACAAAACACCATGGGCTTGGCAACGATTTCTTCGTCGTGGATCTCGCTCAGGGAAATCCGCAAGTTGAATGGGCCGAACTCGCGCGTCGATGGTGTGATCGGCGTTTCGGTGTGGGTGCTGATGGACTTTTGCTTTTGGATATTCTGGGCCCTCAACATCTGAGCATGGTGCTCTTCAATGCTGATGGAAGTCGCGCTGAAATGAGTGGCAACGGCATCCGCTGTCTAGTCCAAGCGGCACATCGCCAAGCGAATACTTCAAGTTCTTTGGCGACGACCTACACGGTGGAAACCGACGCTGGGCAGCGGATCGTACGCGTTGAAGGTGGAGATGAGGGTGAGACTTTGCAGATCAGTGTTGATATGGGTCAGATCACTGATCTAGATGAACCGCAGAATTGGTCTGAACTGCAATGCAACCCAGATCGTCCAGTGCGCCACCTCTCATTAGGTAATCCTCACGCAGTCGTGGGCGTTGATGATCTCGACGATGTGGATTTGCAAAAACTCGGTGCTCTTGTGCCCCAAGTGAATTTAGAAATTATTGCAGCCGGACCAGAAATTGATGCCATCACGATGCGCGTCCATGAACGAGGCGCGGGAATCACCTTGGCCTGTGGCACAGGGGCCTGCGCTGCCGCCGAGGCAGCCCTTGCTTGGGGCCTGGTACCAGCGTCAACCCCAGAGGTCATTGTGCATATGGCTGGTGGTGATGCGCGAGTCCGTATTGATCTGGTCTCACGGACTGCCACCTTGATTGGCCCCAGTGTTTTCATTGCTTCACTATCGGTGCATGTGTGACCAACTCAAGTCCTAATTCGCCGTACAACCAAGCCCTCGGTCAAACCCTCATCGAGCGCAGTATTCGAGAACGCATTGTTCTTGTTGGCGTTACTTTGCATGGTCACAGCGAAGAAGAAACTGAATCAAGTCTTGACGAGTTAAGCCTGTTGATCAACACCGCTGGCGCTGATGAAGCGGGCCGTCTCACACAAAAGCGCGATACTCCAGATCACACGTGGTTCGTGGGCAAGGGTAAAGCCGAAGAATTACGTGATTTATGTTTGGCGGTTGACGCTGACACAGTCGTCTTCGACAATGAGCTATCTCCCGGCCAGCAGTACAACTTAGAAAAAATGTTGGGACGCACAGCAATTGATAGAACTGCTGTCATTCTTGACATCTTCGCCCAAAATGCACACACCCTTGAAGGTAAAGCTCAAGTAGAGCTCGCTCTTTTACGTTACCGCCTGCCGCGTTTGCGTCGCGGTGCCGAAGCCAACATGTCGCAACAAAGAGGCGGCGTGGGATCGCGTTTTGGTAGTGGTGAAACAAAACTTGAAGTTGATCGCCGACGCATCAAAAATCGGATTTCTCGTCTTGAACATGAACTTGTTGACTTAGGTCATACACGCGATCTGCAACGTAAAGGTCGGGCGCGTAGTGGACTTGCCAATGTGGTGATTGTCGGTTACACCAATGCCGGCAAGTCAACACTATTGAATCGCCTGACTAACGCCGGTGTGCTCGTTGAAGATCGACTCTTCGCCACTCTTGATCCGACGACACGACGCTTATCTTTTCCTGGTGGTGAACCAGTGCTAGTGACCGACACCGTGGGATTCGTACGTCGTCTTCCGCACGGTCTCGTGGAATCTTTTAAGAGCACCCTCGAAGTCGCTACGCGCGCGGATTATTTGGTGCATGTGGTGGATGGATCGGGATCTGATCCCGAGGGTCAGATTGATGCGGTGCGGACTGTTCTGCGCGAGATTAAGGCTGATCAAGTGCCCGAGTTTTTAGTCTTCAACAAAAGCGACTTAGACCCGGTCGGGGTGAGCGATGTTGTCTCTTGGCATCCGGGTTCGGTGGCCCTGAGTGCCCAGACGGGCGAGGGTATTGAACTGTTTTTACGCACGCTGTCGGATCGACTCCGCTCAGTCAGCAAGGTGATCGAACTATTTTTCCCCTATGACCGCGGTGATGCTTTGGCTGCAGTGCACCGTGAAGGAGAAGTTGTTTCCACTACGCATGAAACTGACGGAGTTCGGGTGCGAGCCCGTTTGGCCGACGCCTCAAGTGGGCGCTTAAGTGAATTTATTGTTCTTGAAGGCGCTCAACCACCGCTCGCATGAGACAAAATGAAGGCAGTATGAACGCACCTGATCGCCCTGCTGGTTTTGAACCACCTCCGTATCCCTATGAGCGCTTGGACTCGTTCAAACCCCTAGCAACAGCTTTTCCTGGGGGATTGATTGATCTCTCCATCGGCACGCCGTGTGATCCGCCACCAGCATGTGTACTTGAGGCCTTGGCAGTGAGCAATAGCGAACGCGGTTATCCAGCGTCAATCGGCTCGCAAGCCCTACGAGAGGCATTCGCCAGTTGGATGGATCGCCGTTTTGCGGTCACCATCAAACCAAGTGATATTGCGGCCTGTATTGGGACCAAAGAGTTCGTTGGCACATTGCCACAATGGATGAAGTTGAGGACGCCCTGGCTGGATACGGTCCTGTATCCAGCAGTTTCTTACCCAACCTATGAAATGGGAGCCACTTTGGCGGGCTGTCGGGCTGTCAGTGTCCCGACAAATGAAAATGGCGGAATTGATCTGTCGGCAATTAGTCCCGATGACGCGAAGCGTGCTCTTTTGTTATGGGTCAATAGCCCGTCTAATCCAACTGGCGCTGTCGATGATGTGGGTGCGGCCGCACAGTGGGGCCGGGAACATCAAGTTCCTGTTTTTAGCGATGAGTGTTATGCCGAATTTATTTGGGCGCAAGAAAACGGGAAGGCCCGCACTCAATCGATTTTGCAACATGGTTCACAGGGAGTGATCGCTGTACATTCTTTGTCCAAGCGCTCAAACTTGGCAGGTCTACGGGTTGGCGCATACGCCGGTGACAGTGAACTCGTGCACTATTTGTCTGAGGTGCGCAAACATGTCGGGATGATGGTTCCAGGACCTGCGCAAGCTGCCGGTGTTGCAGCGTTAGATGATGACCAGCACGTTCTTCTACAACGCGATCGTTATCGCCATCGCCTTGAGCGGATGGCCGATATTTTGTCGAAGTGGTCGGGTGTTGAAGTGCCCTTACCTGCGGGTGGCTTTTACCTGTGGTTCCATGTTGGAGATGCTTGGGGTTACACCGAAAAATTAGTGCGTGCGGCAGGAGCATTGGTGAGCCCGGGAGATTTGTACGGGGTGCAAGGAAGCGGGTTCATTCGCGTTGCTGTCGTGCAAAGTGACGACGCTATTGAACAGGTAGCACAACGACTCGGCGTTGCCTAGCGAGATCTGCTGCGATTTTACAATCGTCGTAAAACGGTAACCACTTTGCCGAAAACATGTACCTCATCGGCGGGGAAATGCATCGGTTCAAGGCGCGGGTTAGCTGGTAGTAAAATAATTTCGCGACCCTTGCGAGTGAATGTTTTGACGGTTGCTTCGTCGCCTGGAATGCCAGCCACAACAATGTCGCCATTATTCGCCGTGACTTGTTGGCGGGCCACGATGTAATCACCGTCGAGAATTCCAGCGTCAATCATCGAGTCACCGCGCACTCGCAACATAAAGAGATCACCATCGCCAGTGAAGTCAGCGGGCAGAGGTAGTAGTTCTTCAACATTTTGTTGAGCAAGAACATCAGTTCCGGCGGCGACATCACCGATCAGTGGTACATGGTTGACCTTGCTACGCGAAATGATTGCTCCACTATTGCGATCCCAGTTGACTTTGATGGCCCGCGGCAGGTTGGGATCTCGTTCCAGATAACCCAAGCGTTGCAAGGTGCTGAGGTGATTATGAACTGTCGACGGGGAGTTGAGACCGACTGTTTCGCCAATTTCTCGGACGGAGGGGGGAAAGCCACGCTCCTCCATGCTGGTCTCAATGCATTCAAGGATGCTGCGCTGACGAAGGGTGAGGGTGAGTTCGCTCATGCGTGCATCGTACGGGTGTTCGCCCCAGGAGTCAAACACCTGTTCGTATTTTCTACAAAATCGCTGGTCAGAGATGAATCTTTAAACGAAGGTTGACACCGAACAGGCGTTCGCATAACCTGCCCAACAGTACGAACAGGCGTTCGGTTCAGGGATTGACAATTCCTGCCATACCCCTGCGGCAATCTCAGATCACAAGTTTTCAACCCATTAAACAGATTCGAAAGGTACATCATGGCCCTCGCACTTGATCCTCGTTACATCATTGAAATCCGCCCTAATAGGGGCTCGGCGATGCAGTTTTCTTCGGCGCCAACTGGCAATGTGTCGCACGACGTCTATCTTCGTCGGCGAGTTGTTGCAGGTCTGGCCGTCCTAGCAGTTGTGGTTGCCGTCTGCCTCGGCATCCGCACTTTGGCGAGCCGTGGGGATGGGACTGCCTCTCTCCCCGCGGTGACGCCCCAATCGCTGAGCATTGACAACGCGGCAATAGATCCAGTGTCTCTTGATCTATCGCTGGCCTATGTTCAAGGGACTGATTTTTACATCGTGCAACAAGGTGACACCTTGTGGTCCATCGCCTCGTCGCTGACAGACGGCAATTTGCGAAACTATGTCGACGAGCTTGTGGACCTCAATGGCGGGGCTTCTGTGGATATTGGCCAACGCCTTGTGTTGCCCACCAAATAGCACGCCGATACTCGGCTGATTGGCGGAAAAAGTCTAGTTTTATTGAGACTTTTACACTACGCTGTGGACATGCGTTGCGTTGTTTGTCGCCATGAAGACACCAAAGTGGTGGACTCTCGAACTGCCGAATATGGCGGGGCGATTAGGCGTCGTCGAGAATGCCCGCAGTGCATGCATCGGTTTACAACTTTTGAGCGGATGGACGAAGTTCCCTTGATGATTACTAAGACCAGGGGTACGCGCGAGTCCTTTGATCGTGGCAAACTCATTTCTGGGGTGATGGCTGCGGCCAAGGGTCGACCCATTGATGATGACGCGGTGAACGCTCTTGCAGACTCGGTTGAAGAAGAATTGCGGCTTGGTGGCGGTGGCGATGTGCCAAGTACCCGAGTGGGACTTGCGGTCCTCGAACGTTTACGTGAACTTGACGAAGTTGCCTATATGCGTTTCGCAAGCGTCTATAAGAACTTCGATGGGGCGCAAGACTTTCAGCGAGAAGCTGCTCTGCTCGATAAGTCGCCCGTCAGTTGATATACCTCGCCGGGATCTAGAGTTCCTCTATGAGTGAAACGCGACTTGCTTTTCGAACATGTCCGTTATGTGAGGCGGGTTGTGGCTTAGAGATCGCAGTCCAAACTTCGCCCTTGCAAGTCATCAACAAGACCGAAAGCATCGGTCGTATCCGCGGTGATATGGATGACGTTTTTTCGCACGGGTTTATCTGTCCAAAAGGTTCAACGCTCAAGCAACTTCATGAAGATCCAGATCGTTTACGCAAACCGTTGATTAAGCGCAATGGTGTCCACGTTGAAGTTGAGTGGGATGAAGCCTGGGCTGAAGTGGCTGGGCGACTACAAGATCTCATCGAACGACATGGTCGTGATGCTGTCGCCGTCTATCTCGGAAACCCCAATGCCCACAGTCTGTCGGCCATGCTGTACAACCGAACTCTGCTTCAGGGCCTGGGCACTCACAACCGTTTTAGTGCCTCGACGGTTGATCAACTTCCTAAACAAGTCGCCGCTGGTTACATGTTTGGCACTGGCGTCCACGTTGCAGTGCCTGACTTGGATCGCACAGATTTCCTGATGATTTTGGGTGCTAATCCGTACGCTTCAAACGGCAGTGTGTGCACGGCACCAGATTTCCCTGGACGCATTGAAGCGATTAGGGCTCGTGGCGGAACGGTCGTTGTGGTTGACCCCCGGTTTACTCGTACGGCTCAAGAGGCTGATACATGGTTGGCAATTCGACCAGCGAGCGATGCCCTATTTCTGATGGCCGTGGTCAATGTTTTGTTTGCCGAGAACTTAGTGAAGATTCAAGATCGCATAGCCGTCTTACTGAATGGGCTTGAGGATATTCGTCGAGTGTGTCAGCGTTTTACACCTGAGGCAGTGAGCGATGCAACGGGTCTTGATGCTGAAGTGACTCGTCAAGTGGCGCGCGATATGAGCGCAGCCTCAAGTGCCGCGGTGTACGGACGCATCGGTACAACGACAACCGAATTTGGGACAACCGCAAGTTGGCTCGTGGATGTCGTCAATACCCTGACAGGCAATTTGGACAGCGTCGGCGGAGCAATGTTTGCCAAGCCAGTACTCGGTGGACCCACCACGCGCGGAACCTCTGGTAAGGGTTCAGGTTTTCGTATCGGACGGGGTGGGGGGAAGACCAAAGTCAACGGATACCCCGAAGTCATGGGCGAATATCCAGCCGCCGCTTTAGCTGAAGAGATCACTCACACCGGTGAATCTGGAATTAAAGCTTTGATTACCGTCGCCGGTAATCCAGTTTTGTCAACTCCTCATTCGCGTCAGTTGTCAAGTGCCCTTGAGCAACTTGAATTGATGATCAGTGTTGATATTTATCTCAATGAAACGACGCGCCATGCCGACATCATTCTTCCTTCGCCTTCGCAATTACAGCGTGATCATTACGATGTGTTGCTTTTGCAATTTGCGATTCGCAATGTAGCGAACTACAGCCCAGCGGTTTTACCTCTCGATGATGGACAGCCTGATGAGTGGGAGATACTTGCGAAGTTGGGATTGATAGCTCAAGGTTTCGGGCCTGATGCTGATCCTGCCCAGGCTGATGATCTTGCTATTGATGGTTTAGTGCGTCACAGTGTCGGCGATCCATCATCTCCGATTCATGGGCGTGACGCCGATGAAATTATCGAATTACTCAATAAAGACGGGCGATTTGGACCAGCAAGAATGTTGGACATGATGTTACAAACCGGCCCCTATGGGGCTGGCTTTGGATCAAATCCCGATGGAGCAAGTATTGAGATGTTGTTGTCGCATCCTCACGGAGTTGACTTCGGCGCACTTGAACCGCGTTTACCTGACGCTTTGCGCACACGCAGTGGAATGATCGAGTTGGCTCCGCCAGAATTACTGGCCGATGTGGATCGCTTGCATGCGGCAATCGCAGAGTTGTCACAACGTGGTTTGGTTTTGATCGGTCGCCGTCATCTCAAGTCAAATAATTCATGGATGCACAACATTGATGTGTTGACAAAGGGCAGTATGCGTTGTTCGTTATTGATGCATCCTGATGATGCTGCGCATTTAGGTTTGATCGATGGCGCGCGGGCGATGGTGAGTTCGCGCGTTGGATCGCTTGAAGTGGACGTTGAATTAACTGATGACATCCGTTCTGGTGTGGTGAGTTTGCCTCATGGTTGGGGTCACGATCACCCGGGCACAAAGATGAATGTGGCTGCCGCACGGGCTGGTGTGAATTCGAACATTTTGTCGGATCATCTCGCCATGGATCCACTGTCTGGAACTTCGGTTTTGAATGGGATTCCAGTGACAATTGCGGCGATTCGGGGCTAAATCGCCCAAAACCAGTTTCCACAGGGTTTTCCACAGGGTTTTCCCCTAAACAAAGTAGTAATTCACATGTTTATCCACTTCCTCCCCACAGGGTGACTGGTTTATTGTTTGCTCCACGAAGGGAGTGACGTTGTGTCTCGGATAGTGAATCGCATAAAAAAAAGTCGTTGAAAAGCAACAATAAATATGCGGAGCAATTAGGGCCTCACAGTTCCCGGACCTGCGATACAGCGTCACGCCTTCAAAATTTTGTCTAGTTTTTCTCAACCCTATTTGTGTGACGTACGCCATATTGAATTCATCAAAATGGTCTTTTTTGTGTCTCTGAGCAGGTGTTTCTTGAGGGTCGTTGACAAGGGTGTACTTACACTGATGTAATATCACTACTGCTTGTGGCGACATTGGTGGCGGGGGATGGGATACACCACATCTTGTGTTTGATGTGTCAAGATCTAGAACCTTCAAGCATTCAAGTTGTAAACTTTAACCTCTACACATTTTCAGAAAAGGAATCAAAATGTCACTTGCTCCGGATCGTCTCGCTATCGGAATCCGCCGTCACTACACCACTGCTGGGGTGCATCCCTACGACCAAGTGGCCTGGGAAAATCGCGATGCGCGTATTTCCAACTGGAAGGACGGTTCCGTTGCTTTTGAACAACTCGGTGTGGAGTTCCCCGTTGGTTGGTCGTTGAACGCCACCAACATCGTGTCTCAGAAATACTTCCGTGGCACACCAGGAACTGAAGAACGCGAATCTTCGTTGCGTCAGGTTATTGACAGAGTTGCTGACACAATCACTACTTGGGGTATCGAGGGAGGTTATTTCGTCGATCAAGCCGAGGCAGAAAACTTCAGTGATGAATTGAAGTTTATTCTCGTCACGCAACGCGCCGCATTCAACAGTCCAGTGTGGTTCAACATCGGTGTTAAGGGTGTGCCACAGCAAGCTAGTGCTTGTTTCATCTTGGCGGTTGAAGACAAGATGGATGCCATCCTTAACTGGTATCGCGAAGAAGGAACCATCTTTAAAGGCGGATCTGGTTCGGGCATCAACCTCTCAAAGATTCGATCCAGCGTTGAACTTTTGCAGGGTGGTGGAACTGCTTCTGGTCCCGTCAGTTTTATGCGTGGTGCCGACTCCTCTGCCGGAACGATTAAGTCTGGTGGCAAGACTCGTCGGGCGGCCAAAATGGTCATCCTTAACGTTGATCACCCAGACATTGAAGAGTTCATTTGGTGCAAAGCCAAAGAAGAAAAGAAGGCTCGCGTTTTGCGTGACGCTGGATTCGATATGGATCTTGATGGCGCGGATTCATTCAGCGTGCAATATCAGAACGCCAACAACTCGGTGCGTATCACCGACGATTTCATGAACGCAGTTGTTGAAGGTAAAGAGTGGTCCTTCAGAGCGGTCAAGACAGGCGAACCAGTGCGCACCGTGCAGGCTCGTGACTTGTGGCGTCAAATAGCGGAAGCCTCGTGGGATTGTGCCGATCCTGGTTTGCAGTTCGACACCACAATCAACAAATGGCACACCTCTCATGCATCCGGCCGGATCAACGGATCCAATCCATGCAGCGAATACATGCACATTGATAACTCAGCATGCAACTTGGCTTCAATCAACTTATTGAAGTACCTCGATGATCAAGATATTTTTGATGTTGAGGCCTATAAGCACACCATTGAAACAATGTTCACCGCTCAAGAAATCTTGGTTGGCCGGGCTGACTATCCAACGGAGATGATCGGTGAGAATAGTCGCAAGTTCCGCCAGTTAGGTCTTGGATACGCCAACCTTGGAGCGTTGTTGATGGCTCTTGGTCTGGCTTATGATTCTGTTGAAGGTCGTGCGTGGGCTGCTTCTTTGACCAGTTTGATGACTGGTCATGCGTACGCCACGAGCGCTCGTACAGCAAGCCGCATGGGGCCACACGCCGGCTTCGCGGAGAATGAGCGCTACATGCTCAACGTGTTGCGGATGCATCGTGACGCTGACCAAGAAATTGACAACATTGAGATCGTGCAACCCGATCTAGTAGCTGCTGCTTCGCAGTCATGGGAATCTGCAGTCCGCGATGGCGAAGAGTACGGCGTGCGAAATGCTCAGGCCACAGTTTTGGCACCGACTGGAACAATCGGTCTGATGATGGACTGCGATACAACGGGTATTGAACCAGACCTGGGTCTTGTCAAGTTCAAGAAGTTGGTGGGTGGCGGCAACATGGTCATCGTCAATCAGACGGTGCCCCGAGCCTTGACGAACCTCGGATATGAGGGTCCTGTTGTGGATCGGATCATTGCTTATATCGATACCAATAAGAGCATCGTTGATTCGCCTGATTTGAAAACTGAGCATCTGCCAGTTTTCGCTTGCTCAATGGGCGACAATACGATTCATTACGAAGGCCACGTGCGCATGATGGGCGCTGTGCAACCGTTCTTGTCGGGAGCGATCTCGAAGACTGTGAACATGCCAGAAGAGGCCACGGTTGAAGAGATCGAGGCACTGCACATGTTGTCCTGGAAACTGGGCATCAAGGCTGTGGCTATCTATCGCGATAACTGCAAAGTCGGTCAGCCTTTGTCAACCGCTAAGAAAGATGATGTCAAGGTCGATGCCCCCGAGGCGGCGGCAACCGCCGTTGTGGAAAAGATCGTTGAGCGAGTCATCTCCAAGCCGGTTCGTCAGAAGTTGCCACGCAGTCGCCGCGGTCGCACATTCGAATTCCGTGTTGCGGACTGCAAGGGCTTCGCCACCATCGGTGAATACGAAGATGGTCGTCCAGGTGAAGTCTTCTTGACGGTTTCGAAGCAGGGCTCAACATTGTCGGGCATCATGGATGCCTTCGCCAAGAGCATCAGTTACGGCTTGCAGTACGGCGTGCCAATGCGTGCCTTTGTTGAAGCTTTCGTCAACATGCGCTTTGAACCAGCCGGCATGACTGACGATCCAGACATCCGTTTCGCCGCTTCAATCATGGACTATTTGTTCCGTCGTTTGGCCTTGGAGTATTTGACCTACGACGAGCGCGAAGAAATGGGCATCTTCTCTGTGGACGAGCGTCTGCAACCGACCTTGCCTGGTGTTGAAGAAACTTCATATCAGTCCTCAAATGGTGCCGATGTGGCCACTGATCCTAAGAGCATTCCATCGGTCGAAGAATT